>Ga0302319_10003009_pt1 | contig 35684 bp, 25 predicted proteins | sample Bog_T0_2_FD_203319 | JGI IMG/M metagenome (GOLD analysis project Ga0302319, IMG submission 203319) | Peat permafrost microbial communities from Stordalen Mire near Abisko, Sweden - Bog_T0_2 | ecosystem: Environmental > Terrestrial > Soil > Wetlands > Peat | place: Sweden: Abisko, Stordalen Mire...
CCGCCGCCGATGACCGCGCCATGCTCCGCGGCATCGATGCCCTGGTGGGCGTCAATGAGGCCGGCATGCGGGCCTTGGCCGTCCAAGCCCACCAGCAGAACCGGTTGATCCTGATGGGATTGCTGGTGATCGTGGCCATCACCCTGCTGTTGACCTTGCTCATCGCCCGGCGCCTGGCCCGCGGCCTGGCCCGCCCCTTGATCCAGATGAGCGAGGAGATCGGGCGGCCGCGCAGCTTCGAACGGCCACTGCAGCTGCCCGAGGCCGACAGCCGCGAGCTGGAGGTCCTGCGCCTGCGCCTGCAGGAATGGTGGGAGCAGGCCCGCGGGAAGCAGCGCGAGCGCCTGGAGAACGAGTTCATCGGCGTGCTGTCGCACGAGCTGAAGACGCCTCTGCAGAGCCTGGGCACCGCCACCGAGCTGTTGGACCGGAAGCGCGACAAGATGGACCCCTCCCTGCATATGCTGCTGGACCTCATCCTGGAGGACCTGCGCCGCATCCGGGGGGTGGCCAACGATTTCGTGCAAGTCAGCCAGCTGAACGTGCGCAGCGTGCGTTTGAACCTGGAGCTGGTGGACCTGGGCGCCAAGGTGGACCAGTGGATGCGGCCCTTCCGCGTGCTGGCAGAGCAGCGCGGCGTGGAGCTTCGCTTCGAGGCGGGCGAGGGCGGCGGGCTGTGCCGCGTGGATCCGGTGAAGTTCGGCTGGGTGGTCTCCAACCTGTTGAGCAACGCCTTGCGGGTCTCCAGCGTCGGCCAACGGGTGACGGTGCAGGTCAGCGACCAGAAGCTCTACGTGGAATTGACCGTCGAGGACCAGGGCCCGGGCATCGAACCATCCCTGCGCGAGCGGATCTTTGAGCCGTATTTCCAAGGTCAGGGGACGAACGCCGAGCGCACCGCGGGCCTGCTGGGCCTGGGCCTGACCATCGCCAAAGAGCTGGTGGAGGCCCACGAAGGCGCCATTGAAGCCTTGGATGCGCCCCTGCAAGGCTCGCTGTTCCGGGTGCTGCTGCCGCTGGCGGCGCGACCCAAGCCGGAGGAGCCCCATTGAAGCGCGACCTTAAGGTGCTCTTGGTGGACGACGACGCCAACATCCGCCGCTCGCTGACCCTGAGCCTGGAGGAGCTGGGCTGCCGGGTGCAGGCGGAGGCGGGCGTGGAGGGCGCCAAGGAGCGCTTGAACCAGTGCCTTTACGACCTGCTGTTGACGGACATGCGCATGGGCGCGGGCACCGGCCTGGAGCTCATCCGTTGGGCCCGCAAGATAGACCCCCAGGCCCTGTGCGTGGTGATGACCGCCTACGCCACTTTTGACAACGCCGTGGAGGCGGTGAAGGAGGGCGGCTTCGACTACCTGGCCAAGCCGTTCACCTCCGCCCAGCTGGAGCACCTGCTGGACAAGGTGGCCACGGTGGTGGGCCTGCGCCGCGAGAACCGCCGCCTGCGCGAAGCCGGGCGCCAGCCCGACTACTTTGCCGGGATGCTGTCCCCGGCCATGCGCCGCTTGGAGGACCTGGTCCGCAAGGTGGCGCCCAGCGACGAGACGCTGTTGCTGGTGGGCGAGAGCGGCACCGGCAAGACCGAGCTGGCCAAGGTGGTGCACGCCCGTTCGGCCCGCGCCGCCGGCCCCCTGGTGACGGTCTTCTGCTCGACCCTGGCCGAGGGCGTGCTGGAAAGCGAGCTTTTCGGGCATGCCAAGGGCGCCTTCACCGGGGCGGTGGCGGACCGGCCGGGCAAGTTCGAGACGGCCCAGGGCGGCACCCTGTTCTTGGATGAGATCGGCGAGCTGTCTCCGTCGGCGCAGGCGCGCCTGCTGCGCTTCCTGCAGGACAAGGTGGTGGAGCGGGTGGGCAGCAATCAGGCCGTCCCGGTGGATGCGCGCATCATCGTGGCGACCAACCGCAACCTGCAGGAGGAGGTGGCCCAGGGCCGCTTCCGCGAGGACCTGTACTACCGCCTCAACATCCTGGAATGCCAGCTGGTGGCCCTGCGCCACCGCCGCGAGGACATCCCCCTGCTGGCCAAGCGCTTTTTGGACGAGGCCTCGGCGGCGCGCCACCGCCCCCAAGCCCTGCGCCTGGACCCCGCCGCGCAGGACCGCCTGGAGGCCTATGGCTGGCCCGGCAACATCCGCGAGCTGCGCAACGTCATCGAGCGCATGGTGCTGCTGTGCGAGAAGCCGGCCGCGGGCCTGGAGGACCTGCCCGAGAGCCTGAAGGCACCCGCCCCCGCGACCCAAGCCGCTGACGGGCAGCTGCGCTCGCTGGAAGCGGTGGAACGCGAGCAGATCCAACGCGTGCTGGCGGCCGAGCCCAATCAAGAGCGGGCGGCCGAGATCCTGGGCGTCACCACGGTGACCCTGTGGCGCAAGCGCAAGCTCTACGGCCTGCCTTGAGCCCCCCGTACGAGGTCGTCCTGGTCCGCCCTGAGATCGCCGGCAATACCGGCAACATCGGCCGGGCCTGCATGGCCCTGGGCTGCCGCCTGCACTTGGTGCACCCATTGGGCTATGTCATCAGCGACGCCAACCTGAAGCGCGCGGGCATGGACTACTGGCAGCATCTGGACCTGGTGCAGCATGCTGACCTTCGGGCTTGGATGGCCAGCGTGGCGGACGAGGCGCCAGTCTACCTGCTCAGCACCAAGGGTGCCGCCCACTGGGCGTCGGCCGAAGTGCCTGCGGGCGCCACGCTGGTCTTTGGCAACGAAGGCCACGGCTTGCCACCGGAGGTGCATGCGCGCTGGGCCGGGCGGGAGCGCCGCATCCCCATGGATGCGCGGGCGCGCAGCTTGAATTTGAGCAGCACGGTCAGCTTGGTCTTGGGCAGCCTTTTGTTCTGAGCAGTAGCAGATGAAAGCGCGGCGGGGCCCTAGCGGGGGCCCCTTTTTTATGCCCTTTTTACGCCAGTAGCCCAGCCCTAGACACGGACTTTGCGGCAAAAAAGTTAACGTTCCCCTAGCCCCAGGACCGACCACAAGCGGGGCTGAAGGAGAACGCCATGCAAACCATCACGCAAATGAAGGAACGCCCGAACCCTCCGGTGGCGGCGGTGGACCCCGCGACACAAGCCATGATCGAGGAAGGCTTACAAGCCTGGGAGCAGGAGCGCTATGAGGACGCCCAGCGCCTGTTGCGCAGCGCCGCCGCCGCTGACCTGCGCCGGCCGGAATGCTGGTACTGGATCGGATGCATCAAGGAGAAGGTCGGCGACCTTCGCAGCGCCGTCTACTGCTACTATCTGGCCAATGACATCCGCCGCTATGGGCCGGCCTTGGACGCCTTGCGTCGCTTGGGATACCTGGGCGGGAATTGAGCGGTGCCGATGGTCCGGTTGCGAGCGCATCATCCCCATGGATGCACGCGCTCGCAGCCTGGATCGGAGCATCAGCTCAGCCTCATGCTGGCCAGCCGATGGTTCTTAAACTGACGCTCGACACATTGCAAAACGCATGACAGCCGATCTTTTGACGTATTTTTGACGCGCTTATAGGCCCACCTTACGCCTCTTTGACGTAGCATCTCCTAGCATTCTCTTGAGCCTTCCCCCTTAGCTCCGGAGGACGCCATGCGCGTCGAATCCATTCCCCGCAACCATGCGCTCGCTTCACGGCCACATCCCCGCCCCGCCGACCAGGCGCTAGCATCACTGAACCAAGGCGTGCACGCCTATGCCATGGGCGATCTGGCCGCGGCCCAGCGCCATCTGCACCGGGCGACCGCGTTGAACCTTTGCGACAGCGAGCCCTGGTATTGGCTGGGCCGCATCCAGGAGGACCTGAGCGAACCCTTGCGCGCCGCCCAGTGCTATTACCTCTGCCGCAACAGCCGCCAATGGGGCCCCGCCCAGGACGCGTTGCGACGCCTGGGCCAGCTCGGTCAACGCTGACCGGCTCCTCAATCCCCGATGCTCACGAAGAAGCCATGCCGGAGAACAGCCCGAACATCCTGGTGGTCGACGACGAAGCGAACATCCGCCGGACCATGGCCATCTGCCTGAAGGCGGAGGGATACCAGCTGCAGGAAGCGGCCTCCGTCCGCGAGGCGTTGGCCGAGGCCGACCGGCAGTACTTTGACGTCGCCTTCGTGGACATCCGCTTGGGCACCCAGTCAGGCATGGACTTGATCCCGGGCCTATTGGAGCGCAATCCCGGCATCCGCATCGTCATGATCACGGCCTATGCCACGGTGCAAAGCGCCGTGGAGGCGGTGAAGCTGGGGGCCTACGACTACCTGCCCAAGCCATTCGAGCCAGCCGAGGTGGCCCTGATGGCCAAGCGCGCCGCGCAGGCCCGCCGCGAGAGTGCGCGGGCGGCTGAGCTGACCCGCTCCGACCGGGGGATGGACCTGGAATCGGCTTCGCCGGCGGTCCAGAAGGCCCTGGCGCTAGCGCGCCAGGCCGCCGCGAGCGACGCCACCATCCTCATCCGCGGGGAGACCGGCACCGGCAAAGGCGTGCTGGCGCGGGCCATCCACGCCTGGAGCGGCCGGCGTGAGCGCCCCTTTGGCGTGGTGTCCTGCCCCGCCATCCCCACCGAATTGCTGGAAAGCGAGCTGTTCGGCCACACCCAAGGTTCTTTCACCGGCGCCCACCGCGAGCAGCTGGGCCGGGTGGCCCAGGCCGCCGGCGGCACCCTGTTCCTTGACGAGATCGGCGACCTGCCGCCCCCGCTGCAGCCCAAGATCCTGCGCTTCATCCAGGACCACGAATATGAGCGCTTGGGCGACGCGGTCACCCGCAAGGCGGATGTCAGGGTCCTGGCGGCCACCCATGTGGACTTGAAGGCGGCGGTGGCGGCCGGCCGCTTCCGTGAGGACCTTTACTACCGGCTCAACGTCATCGAGATCGACCTGCCGCCCCTGCGCGAGCGGCGCGAGGACATCGTGCCCATGGCTCGGCGCCTATTGAGCCGCTTCGCCGCCGAGAACCATCGTGACATCCAGGGCTTCACCTCCGAGAGCGAGGCCGTCCTGCTGGCCCACGACTGGCCCGGCAACGTGCGCGAGCTGAGCAACGCCATGGAGCGGGCCGCCATCCTGACCCAGGGCGCCCTGGTGTCGTGGGAGCGCCCCTTGGCAGGCCGCGCCGTCGGGGGCCCGGCGCCCGACGCAGCAGCGGACCTGACCCTGGAGGCCCTGGAGGAGCGCCACATCCGCCGCGTCCTGGTCGTCAATAAACCCTTGGAGGAGAGCGCCCGCATCCTGGGGATCGACGTGGCCACGCTGTGGCGCAAGCGCAAGAAGTATGGATTGTTGGGCGAGGCGGCCGGGCGCTGCGCCCCGGCGTCATACCCCCATTCTGAGCCAGGCCCCATGCTGAGCCTTCGCGGAAAATTCCTCATCGGCGGCGCCGGCCTGGTCTCCATCCTGGTGATCTCGGCGGCGGTGGGCGTTATCGTGGCCTGGCGCACCAATGCCGCCGTCGAGCGCATGCTGCGCGCCAACTACGACACTTTGGTGGCCTGCCAGGCCATGGAGGACTCGGTCGCGCGCCTGGACACCGACTGCAAAGCCTGGATCACCGGCTTCGCCTCACCCGACTGGGACTCGGCCATCGCCCAGTTCGACCGCAACCTGCTGTTCCAGCAGCGCAATATCACCGAGCCGGGTGAGCAGGAGATCACCGACCACTTGACCACCAATTGGGTGGCCTACTGGGCGCTGACCGATCAATACATGAAGACCCCTGCGGTCCAGCGCCGCCAGCTGTTCGAGCAGCGCGTGCTGCCCCTGCAGAACGTGATGCTGCACGACTGCCACGAGATCACCGGGCTGAACCTGAAGGCCGTGCCCCTGGTGTCGGAGCGGGCCCGGCGCCTGGGCGAAGAGGCGGCCCAGTGGGGGCTGATGCTGGTCGTGCTGGCCACCCTGCTGGTGACGGCGGGCGCAGCCTCGCTGGGCCGCTGGGTCATCAACCCCATCCGCGCCGTCACCGAGTCGGCCCGAGAGATCGCCGCCGGCAACCTGGAGATGGAGGTCGCCGCAGCGGGCGATGATGAGGTGGGCCAGCTGGCCAAGAGCTTCAACCAAATGGCGGCTCGCTTGCGCGAGTTCCGCCGCAGTGACCAGGCGCGCCTGCTCCATTTCAAGCATTCCACCCAGCAGGCTTTGGACTCCCTGAGCGACGGGGTGGCCTTCTTGGACGCGGCCATGACGGTGGAGCTGGCCAATCCCGTGGCCCAGCGCATCTTCGACCTGAAGCCCGGCTTGGGGCCGGGCCCGGCCTGCCCCCGCGACCTGACCGCCCTGTTGGCCCAAGCCCTGGGCCGGGGAAGCGGGCTGGGCGCCGGCGACTACCGCCAGGCCTTGCAGATCTTCGATGATGGGCAGGAGCGCTTCTTCCTGCCGCGCCTGGAGGCCATCCACCAGGACGCGGTCGTGACGGGCCTGGCCCTGGTGCTGGTGGATGTGACGGTGCTGCGGCGCCTGGACGAGATGAAGAGCAGCGTGGTGGCCACCGTTTCGCACGAGTTGAAGACGCCCCTGACGGGCCTGCGCATGGCCCTGCATCTGCTTTTGAATGAGCGCACCGGCCCCCTGAACGCCCAACAGGAGGAGCTGGCCCTGGGGGCGCGCCAGGACGCCGAGCGCTTGCACCGCATCCTGACCGAGCTGTTGGACTTGGGCCGGCTGGAGCAGGGCCAGGCCGCGCTGCAGCTGCAGCCGACGGCCGTAGCGGGCTTCCTGGAGGATCTGGCCGCCCAACAGGGCCCAGCCTATGCCGCCAAGGGTGTGCGCCTGAAGCTGGAGCTGGCGGACCCCCAGCCCCGCGTCCTGGCGGACCCGGGCCGCCTGCGCCACGTGTTCTCCAACCTGCTGGACAACGCCCTGCGCTTCACCCCGGCCGACGGCATGGTGACGTTGCGCGTCGAGCTGGCCGGCCCGGGGGCCCGCTTCAGCGTGATCGATACCGGCCCCGGCATCGCCGACGCCGACCTGCCGCGGCTCTTTGAGAAATTCTACCGGGCGCCGGGCCAGGCTGCCGGCGGCGTGGGACTGGGCCTGGCCATTGTGAAGGAGATCGTGGAGGCGCATGGCGGCGCCATCAGCGTCGGCAATGAGCCGGGCGGCGGCGCCCGTTTCACCGTGGACCTTCCGGCTACGGCTTAGGGGGCGACATGGACGGCGCCAGCTTCCTCCAGATGATCCGCCGCTCCGAGCGGGGCCGGCTGAAGGTCTACCTGGGCTATGCCGCGGGCGTGGGCAAGACCAGCCGCATGCTGGAGGAGGGCCACCGCCTGCGTCAGGGCGGCCTGGATGTGGTGGCGGCGCTGGTGGAGGACCATGGCCGCCGCTTCACCGCCGCCCTGGCCGAGGGCCTGGAGGCGTTGCCGCCCCGACTGACCCAGTACCATGGCGTCAGCACCCGGGAGCTGGACCTGGACGCCCTGCTGCTGCGCCGCCCCCAGGTGGCCCTGGTCGACGAGCTGGCCCACAGCAACCCCCCCGGCAGCCGCAATGCCAAGCGCTATCAGGATGTGCAGGAGCTGCGCGCCGCCGGCATCCACGTGATCAGCACGCTGAACGTGCAGCATTTGGAGAGCCTGCACGGCGCCCTGCAGCGCCTGGGCATGCCGCGCGTGCGCGACCGGGTGCCCGACCTGGTGCTGAACGACGCCGACGAGGTGGTGAACGTGGACCTGGCGCCTGCGGACCTGCGCCAGCGCCTGGAGGCCGGCCAGATCCTGCCCCTGGAGCAGGTGGAAGCGGCCCTGCGGGAGGGCTACCGCTCCGCTCAGCTGGAGCAGCTGCGTGAGCTGGCCCTGCGTGAGCTGGCCATGCGCCTGGACCACCGCCGTCGCGAGGGGCCGGAGAGCGGCGGCGGGAGCGGGGATCAACTGATGGTGGCGCTGGGGCCGCAGGCGGGCACGCATGCGGCCCTGCTGCGGCAGGCCTCGCGTTTGGCGGGCCGCCTGAACCGCAACTGGTACGCGGTGCACGTGCAGGCGCCCGGGCCTGGGCTGGGCGCCCTGCCCGATGCCAGCCGTGACTTGGCCAATCAACTGGGCGCGGTGGTCTTCACCCTGAAGGGCCAGGACGTGGCCCAGGCCCTGCTGGAATTCGCCGAGCGCTATGGCGTGGGCTTCCTGGTGGCCGGCAAACCCCGCCGCCGGCGGTGGATCGGCTGGCCCCTTCGCCAACGCGTGACCCGGCAACTGCTGGCGGGCGGCCGCTGCTCGGTGCTGTTGGTCGACGCGGACGAAGGCGCGCCCGGCCCGGCCCCGCGGCCCCAGGCCCTGCGCTTGACCGACCTGTTGAGCCCCCGTGGCGTGCTGATCCTGGACGACCCGCAGGACCCGGCCGACCTGATGCTGGCGCTGTCGCACCGGGCCCTGGCGGGCAGCCGACTGGACCCGGCCCTGGCGGCCCGGCGGGTGCTGATGCGCGAGGCCCGCGGCTCCACTTTCATGAACCACGGGCTGGCCCTGCCCCATGCCACCTTGGAGGGCCTGGATGCGCCGCGCATGGCTTTAGGCCTGACCAAGGCCGGCCTGCGCGGCCTTGGCCAGCTCCAGCCGGTGGAGGCGGTGTTCCTGCTGCTGACGCCGCCCAACGCGGAGACGGCCCACCTGGAGCTGTTGTCGGCGGTGAGCCGGGCCTTTCAGGACGCGGCGGTGCGGGCAGGCCTACGGGCTTCGGTGACGGCTGAGCAGGCCTTGGATGCCCTGGCGCTTGGGCCTGAGGGGCCGGCGGCGGGAGCGAGCGATGATGAAGGGGCAGGTTAGCGCAGGCTGAGGCTGGCGTTGCCCTCGCCGACCAGCCCGTATTTCTTCCTTTTACGCCACAATGTGGACACATCAATGCCCAAGATCTGGGCCGCCGCCTCCAGGGACTTGTGGACCGCCAAGACGCGGCGGATGTGCCCCTCTTCCAGGGCTTCCAGGCTGATCGGGTCGCCGATGCGCTGTTCCAACGAGCGTGGCCGCAGCTCTGCATTCATGTTGGCCCAGGACGCCTCGGGGCCCTGGCTGAAGATCACGGCCCGCTCCACCACATTGCTGAGCTCGCGCAAGTTGCCGGGCCAGTCGTGGGAGCGCAGGAAGGCCTCCACCTCGGCGCTGAAGTGCTTCGCGGGCCGCTCATTCTCGCCGGCGAAGCGCTCCAGCATCCGCTGGGCCATGGGCATGATGTCCTCGCGGCGCTCGCGCAAGGGCGGCAGCTCGATCTCGATGACGTTGAGCCGATAGTACAGGTCCTCACGGAAATGCCCGTTGAGCACGCCCGCCTTCAGGTCCAAGTGGGTCGCGGCGACCACCCGCACGTCGGCCCTGCGGGTCACCGGGTCGCCCAGGCGTTCGTACTCGTGCTCTTGGATGAAGCGTAGGATCTTGGGCTGCAGTTGCAGGGGCAGGTCGCCGATCTCGTCAAGGAACAGGGTGCCGCCGGCGGCCTGGGCCACCCGGCCCAGCTGCTCGCGGTGGGCGCCGGTGAATGAGCCTTGGGTGTGGCCGAACAGCTCGCTTTCCAGCAGCTCGGTGGGGATGGAGGGGCACGACACCACCGCGAAGGGGTTCCCGCTGCGGTTGCTCCAGGCGTGGATGGCACGGGCCAGCACCCCCTTGCCCGTGCCGGTTTCACCGCGGATCAGGATGGTGGCGTCACTGTTGGCGGCCTGGCGGGCCAAGGCCAGGGCCTTTTGCATGCTTGGCGTGCGCGAGACCAGGTCCGCTTTGACCCCCAGTTGGTCCAGCTCGCCGAGCCGGAGCTCTTCCAGGCGCGCCTGCAGGGCCCGCTGCGCCATGATCTTGACCTGTTCGGGCTCGAAGGGTTTGGGCAGGTAATCGAAGGCGCCGCGTTTGATGGCCTGCACCGCGGTCTCGATGCCGCCGTAGGCGGTGATCAGGATGACGCGGATGCCGGGGTTGGCCGCATGCAGCTCGGGGATCAGGTCCAAGCCGCTGCGCGACCCCAGGCGCAGGTCCACGAACGCCAAATCGATGTGCTGGTGTGCGGCCGCTTCCAGGGCCTCGGGAACGCCCGCGGCTGTGGCCACGCGGTAGCCCTCGCCCTCGAGGCAGATGGCCAGCGTCCGCCGGATGTTGGCTTCGTCATCCACCACCATGACTTGGGCGGCGGGAGCATTGGAGGGAGGGGTGTCGGCCATGCAGGGCAGCTTGAGCAGGAGGGGAAGGACCCTGCTCCTGCATTATGCGAGAAGCATGCCAAGGAAAAGCATAGGAAGCGGCGCTCTCGCGGCCATCTGTGGGCCCAGCGCGTTGCAATTCAAAGGCTTGGCCTGACAAGCCATTGGATATTGCACGTTCCATCGTCGGAACGCCGGATGGTCCGGGCGGGCATGCAAGCCGCCGCGCGCGTTAATGTCATGCAGACTGCAGGGAGCATGCAAGGCAGCTGGCATCCTGCAACGTGGCGGGGGGATCAGGCTCGTTTTTATGAAGGCGGAGCCAGGAAAGGCCTGCCGATAGGGCTTGGCACGGGGCTTGCGTAGACAAGGGCTCAGAGGGCGCGCAGGCCGGTCCCCCCAGCGCTAAGCCCCCACCAACTGATGCCAGGACCAAACGGAGAGACGCCATGAAAAAGAACCTGATCAAGATCGGTGGCACCGCCCTGCTGGGCCTGCTGCTGCTGAGCCCCGCCACCAAAGCCTTGGCCGATGACGGCGCAGGCCGTCAGAAGACCCTGGCCAGCGACTGCCAGAAGCGTGCCGACGCGCTGCAGGCCTCCATCAACGAGCAGTTGCAGTTGAAGGCAGCCAACCTGAAGCCCTGGGCCAACGCGAAGGTCCACACGCCCCTGAATGTCGCCGCGCTAGACAAGCAATACGAGGAGACCATCGCTACGTTGACGACCAAGCACGACCAGTGGGTGGAGCTGGCCCAGCTGCACAAGGCTGAGGCCCTGGAAGAGGAGACCGTGGCCTCGGCGGGTGCGAGCACGGCGCAGAATTAGAACTGAAAGGATCATCCCGAATTCAACGCAAGGGGCAGGGCGCCAGCATGGCGCGCCTGCCCCTTTATTTTGCAGCCCATGCTCCCGCCAGGATTGCAAATTGAGCGCCAGGGTGAGGGGCGACGGGCAATTTGCAACGGGATGGCGGTCGCATGCAATGGGGAACGCCGGAAAACCCTTGAGCCCGATCAGTTAACCGATTGGCATGAAACTAGCAAACAAGCCGTTACAGATCGAACTGCTTCCAATGTTGGAAACGGCATTGCCGCCAGCGATGAAGCTGAGACTTCTGTCGATCGCCCTGCGCCCCTCCCCGCCCAAAGCGATCATCCTCCTCCGTGAAAGGGGTCTTACCATGAACGTCCCAAGGAGCAAGAAGTTCCTCTTGCTCGTGTTCGCGGGGGCGCTGCTCCCCATCGGCCTGAAGGCCGACGCCGCGCCCGACGCCACGCCAGCCGCAGTCAATACCACCGACCCGTTCGCCTACGCCGATTTCGGCTGGCTCAACGGCAACTTGCACGGATCCGACCCGACACCCGCCGACAGCAAGTACTTCACCCCCGAGATCATCGTCGACGCCAACTTCGCCCATTCGTTCAACCAACCCAACGATCATACCATCGTGGGCTCCACGTCCATGGGCCGCTCCGACGAGTTCCAGGTGCAGCAGCTGGGCGTGGGCGGCGACATGCATGTGGACAATGTGCACGGCCGCATCTTCACGGATTGGGGCATGGATTCCCAGATGGTCCCCCGCAATGACACCAGCCCGGGCCGCGGGCAGTGGAACCTGGGCAGCGCGTATGGCACCAACCTGGCCGAGGCCTATGGCGGCTACCACTGGGACGTCCTGCACGGCATCAACCTGGACGCGGGCATCTTCCCGTCCTACATCGGCTTGTACAGCTATTACAATCCCGACAACTGGACCTACCAGGCTTCCTATGTGTCGTCGAACACCCCCTGGTTCTTCAACGGCGTGCGCCTGCAGGTCTTCCCCACCAATCAGTTGAAGACCGAGTTCTGGCTGATCAATGGGTGGCAGACCTATGGCGTGTTCAACGACAAGCTGGCCTTCGGCTACCAGATCAAGTGGGCCAACCAGGCCGGCTGGTTCTCGTCGGTCTACAACGGCTACATCGGCTTCGACACGCCCGACTCGCCCAATCTGATGAAGCTTCATTCGGACAACAGCTGGCTGTTGAAGGATTATGACGATCCCAAGAGCAGCTTCATCACCAAGAACGCCTGGTCGTTGACGGCCGACATCGGCGGCGAGCAGGGCGCCATGGGCAATGGTGCGAACAGCTCCACCATCCCCATCACCATGGGCCCTGGGCCGAATGAGGAAGCCTTCTTCGGCGCCATGCTCTACAACCGCACCGAGTTCGGCAAGATCGGCTTCACCTTCGGCGGCGGCTTCGTCAACAACCCGGGCCAGTACCTGCTGCTGGTGCCGCCGGTGAATGGTGCCACGGCGGCGAATTACGGCGCCCAGGTGACCGCCTATGACGAGCAACCGGGCCAGGATATCAACACCATCCCCAACCTCCTGCCGGGTTCGTCGTTCATCGCCACGGACTTCGAGATCTGCATGGACTATCGGCCCAGCCCGTACTTGATGTACAAGCTGGAGTTCGAGCACAACGAGTCCAACATCCCGTATTTCGCCGGCGAAGGCGGCGTCACGTCCACGGATGGCTGGCAGAGCCAGGTGGGCACGGGCAGCGCCGGCGGCATCGGCTCGGGCTTCACGCCGGACCTGGTCAAGACCCAGAACCGCGTCGTGCTGGTGATGAACATCGAGATCAACTGAACCTGGTCATCCCAAGGCAAGGCTTCAAGGCCCCCGGAGCGCCGCTCCGGGGGCCTTGGTCTTTTTTGGCGGCCCTGGCGTTACCCAAATGTATTGCAAGGGGCAACGCGCACCCCAACTTGCAATGTCGGGCCCTCCTCCAGCATGGAAAAAAGCATGTATGCCGGGCTGCGGCACAGGCGGACCCGGGCATGCTTATTGCTTTAACCTCTTGGTGAAAGTTGTCCGACGACGACTCTGCCTCACGCTGAAGACCCGATCATGCCCTTCAACACCGTTCGAATCATCCTGAACTCGCGCCTTCTATGGCGCCTAGCCTCGGCCGCCGCCCTGGCGGCCTCGTTGGCCTGCCCCCAGCCGCTGGGCGGCGAAACGCTGCCGCTGACCCAGGCTATCCAGGCAGCCAAGGACCGCAGCCCGGACATCGCCAACCTGATGCACCAGATGCTGGCGGCGCGGGCCCAGGCCCGCCAGGCCCTGTCTTTGGCGGATCCCAGCGTGTCGGTGGCGGTCAACGACATGAACGGGGACTTCAACCAGGCCGACGCCGGCAGCACCTCCTTCGGCATCGACCAGCCTTTCACTTTCCCTGGCAAGGCCCTGTTGAACTGGGCCCAGGGCAAGGACCAGGCCGAGGCCCTGGAGCACCAGCTGCGCAACACCGAGATCCAGCTGGTGATCAACGTCAAGACCGCCTATTACCAGTTGGCTCTGGCCCGTAAGAACCTGGACCTGAACACGGAGCAGGAAAAGATCCTGGAACAGATCGTCAGCGTGGTGAAGCGCCGCTACGAGGCCGCCGGCGTCACCGAGGTGGATGTGGCCAATGCCCAGCTGGCTCAATACGCCAACCAGACCTCCCGCGCCGATTTGGTGTTGGCCGAAAAGACCGCTTTATCCCAGTTGAACGTCATGCTGGGCCGCGAGGCCGAGGCGGACGTGGAAGTGGAGGCGTTGCCGGACCCGGATGGTGTGCCCAAGGTGGATAAGGTCGAGGCCTTAACCAAGATGAAGGCCCACAACCCGCAGATCCTGTCAGCCGCCAGCACTGCCAGCGCCGCCAGCAAGGGCCTGACCCTGGCTTGGATGGGGCTGCTGCCTGATTTCCAGGTGGGCGTCAGCGACAACCAGTACCACCTGGCCAGCCCCAACTATGCCAGCTCTCCCCTGATCGAGACCCACAGCTTCAATGTGCAAGCCAACGTGCCCCTGTGGGCCCTATTCAACGAGTCGCAGAGCATCCTGGCGGCTGGCCACAGCAACGATGCTGCCAGGGCCGGCTTGAAGTCGCAGGCGGAGCAGAGCGAGCAGGCCCTCTTCGCCGCAGTCGAGACCCTCGACGACAACGCCGCCAAGCTGGCCTTGTACAAGGACCACATCCTGCCCTTGTCGGAGATGTGCATGAAGCTGGCTTTGATCAACTACGGCACCGGCAAGATCGGCTTCCAGGACCTGGCCGGCGCGGCCGCCGGGCTGTGGAGCACGCGCAGCACCTACTACACGCTATTGGCGGGCGACGTCACCGCCTACGCCCAATATGGCCAGCTCGTCGGAGAAGAGCTATGAAAAAGCCCCTGAAAGCCCCCGTGATCGCCCGCCCCAAGCGCCGCCATGCCATCGTCTGGTCCGCTGTGGCCGGCGCCGCCCTGCTGGTGATCGGCCTGCGCGCGGCCGAGACCAAGGCCCCCGCCGCGGCCGCCGAGCAGGCTGCCGTGACGGTGCTGGACAAGATGACCTTGCAGCTGAGCGATGAGGCCGCGGGCGGCCTGACGACGGCCAAGGCCGTCACCACCGGCTTCCCTGAAACGCTGGGCCTGATGGGCGCCATCTCCGTGGTGGAGAACCGCGTCACCGTGGTGCCTGCCCGCGTGGCCGGCCGCGTCGACACGGTGCTGAAGGTCACCGGTGAGGCCGTCAAGGCCGGTGACCCATTGGTATTGCTCTACAGCCCCGACTACCTGGCCGCCCGCGAGGAATACCTGCAGGGCGTCCAGGACGCCGCCGCCAAGGGCCAGCCAGCGGGCTCGGACCTGGAGGGCTTCGCAGAACTGGCCCGCCAGAAGCTGGTGACCATGGGCCTGAGCCCCGCCGACATCGTCAATCTAGCCTCCACCGTGGGCGAGAACCATTTGGTGGTGCGGGCGCTGAAGGACGGCGTCATCACCTCGGTCAACACGGTGGTGGGCAACATGCAGAATCAGGGCGACACCCTGATCACCACCAGCAACCTGGACCAGGTCTGGTTCTCAGGCGACCTTTACACGGAGGACCTGCCCAAGGCCCACATGGGCCAAAAAGTGCTGATCAATGCCGAGGGCATGGACACGCCCCTGAGCGGCTCCCTGTCCTTCATCAGCCCCGTCATGGACGCCAGCGCCCGCACCATCAAGGTGCGCGCCATCATCGACAACCCGGCCCATGCGCTCAGGGCCGCCATGTTCGTGCAGGGCCACCTGGTGCTGAACCAGCAGCAAGCCTTGGTGGTGCCAGCGGGGGCCGTGCTGTCGGTGAACGACAAGACCTTCTGCTTCCGGGCGGTGGGCAAGAACCGCTTCGAGGAAGTGCCTGTGACCGTCAGCCGCCAGCAGGACAACCTGGCCGGCATCAGCGCCGGACTGCTGCCTGGCGATGAGGTCATCACCAAGGACTGCGCCTCGCTGGATCGGGTGCTGGACGAGGGGCGCGCCAATGACTAAGCGCAGCGTGAGAACACCCGCGCGCCGCCGGGTCGCCGGCAAGACCCGTTCCAGCAAGCGTTGGGCCGGCGCGCTGGGCGTGGGTCTATTGGGCCTGCTGGGACTGACGCTGGCCAGCCGCCTGCTGACCGCCGACGTGAAGCCCGGCCCCGAAGCCGCCGATCCCGTCCAGGTGGTGGATTCGACCACCTTGCAGCTGAACCCGGAGGCCGCCGCCAACCTGGACGTGGCTCCCGTGACCGAAGCGGCCTTCCCTGAAGTGCTCAGCATCATGGGGACCATCAGCGTGGTGGAGAACCGGGTGGCCAGCGTGCCCGCCCGCGTGGCGGGGCGCATCGATTCGGTCTACCGCGTCAGCGGCGAATTCGTGCACACCGGCGACGCCCTGGCCAGCGAGTACAGCCCGGACTACGTGGCCGCCCGCGAGGAGTACCTGCAGGTGCTCAAGCGCGGCGGGGTGCCGTCCGGTGACTCGGCGTCGGCCCAGGCGGGCGCGTCCGACTTCACCAACCTGGCGGCTATGACCCGGAAGAAGCTGCTGAACATGGGCCTGAGCGACGAGGACATCATCAATCTGCCCGATTCGCCCAGCGATGGCCACCTGACCATCCACGCCACCCGGGATGGCGCCATCACCGCCGTCAACACGGTGGTGGGCAACATGCAGAACCAGGGCGACGTGCTGATGACCATCTCCGACTTGGACAAGGTCTGGTTCTCCGGGGACCTGTATTCCGGCGACCTGGCCAAGGTCCACCACGGCCAGCGCATTCAGATCCAGACCGAGGGGTTGAGCCAGCCGGTGCTGGGCCAGCTCAGCTTTATCAGCCCGGTCATCGACTCCAGCGCCCACACCATCAAGGTCCGCGCCCTCATCGACAACCCCCGCCGGGTGCTGCGTGGCGGCATGACGGTGCAGGCCGACTTGGTGCTCAGCGAGAAGAAGGCCGTGGTCATCCCGCAGACGGCGGTGCTGAATTTCCACAACAGCTATTTCGCGTTCAAGGCCCTGGGCCAGGACCGCTTCCAGGAGGTGCCGGTGAAGCTGGGCCTGGAGCGGGCCGGCCTGGCCACCGTGCTCAGCGGCCTGCTGCCCGGCGATCAGGTGGTCTCCAGCGGCGGCATCGTCCTGGACCAGGCCTTCCAGGGCGGCGACAGCGGCGATTGACGGCGCCTGAACGCACACGGCGTCACCGTCCTTTTTCTCGAGTGTCGGCACTTCCATGATCCACAAAATCATCGCCTTCTGCCTCAACAACAGGTTGCTGACCCTCTTTGGCGTGCTGGCCCTGTTGATCCTTGGGGCCCTCTGCTTCAAAGCCCTGCCCATCGATGCTTATCCGGACATCGACGACACCAATTTCCAGGTGATCACCCAGTGGCCGGGCCACGCCGCCGAGGAGATGGAGCGCCTGATCACGGTGCCGGTCGAGATCGCCATGAGCAGCTGCCCCCACCACACCCTGATCCGCTCGACCTCGGAATTCGAGCTGAGCATGGTGACCGTCGACTTTGACGAGGAGACCGACCCCTTCATCGCCCAGCAGTACGTGCGCAACAGCCTGGCGGACAACCTTTCCAGCCTGCCAGCGGGGGTGAACACCAACATCTCGTCCCTGACCAGCTCCTGCGGCCAGATCCTTTTCTATACGCTGATCAGCGACGCCGCCAGCCCCACCGAGCTGAAGACCTGGCACGACTGGGAGATCTCCAAGCGCGTCCTATCCGTGCCGGGTGTGGTGAACGACAGCTCGCTGGGCGGCTTCACCAAGCAGTACCAGGTGAACCTGAGCCCCCTGGCCTTGGCCAACTACGGCCTCAACATCCCTTCGGTGCTGCAGTCCATCAGCAGCAACAACCAGAACACGGGTGGCGGTTTCATCACCCACGGCGAGCAGCTCTACGACGTGCGCGCCATCGGTAGCGCCGAGACGGTCAAGAACCTGAGCAACATCGTGGTGGCCGAGCACGGCGGCACCCCGGTCTTCCTGAAGAATCTGGGTGACGTGCAGATCGGCCACCGACAACTGCTGGGCGACCTGACCCTGGATTACCGCAACCCCGACGGCAGCGTGCACGAGCAACCGCACGCCCTGGTTTCCATCGCCGCCGCGCTCAAGGGCGCGGACTTCGGGCCCATCATCAAGGGCCTGCAGGACAAGATGAAGGAGATCAACGACAAGGTCCTGCCGAAGAACATCCGCATGGTGCCCGTCATCGACCGCGGCAAGCTGCTGCACCTGGTGACGCGCACGGTGGAGGAGAACCTCAGCGTCGGCATGATCCTGGTCCTGCTGATCCTGTTGTTCCTGCTGGGCAACGTCCGCAGCGCCATCATCGTGGCCTGCACCATCCCGTTCTCGCTGCTCTTCGCCTCCATCCTGCTCGACCTGCGCCATATCCCGGCCAACCTGCTGTCCCTGGGCGCCCTGGACTTCGGCATGGTGGTCGATGGCGCCGTGGTGATGGTGGAGAACATCTACCGATACAAGGAGATGGAGAAGAAAAAGGGGAAGAAGTCGGACATGGTGACGCTGATCCTGAACGCGGCGGCCGAGGTGGAACGGCCCATCGTGTTCGCCATCGCCATCATCATCCTGGCCTACGTGCCCATCTTCACCCTGCAGCGGGTGGAAGGCCGCCTCTTCCAGCCCATGGCCTGGACCGTGGCCTTCGCCCTGCTGGGCGCCATGGTCTTCGTGGTGACGGCGGTGCCGGTGATCTGCTACTACGCCTTCAAGGGTGACCTGAAGGAATGGCACAACCCATTCCTGGCCTGGGCCGAAGACGCCTACGGCAGGTCTCTGAAGTGGTGCCTGGACCACAAGGGCCTGATCGTGGGCCTGTCAGTGGCCAGCTTTTTCGCCACCCTGTGGCTGGCCGTATCGGTGATCGGCTCCGAATTCCTGCCCCACCTGGACGAGGGCGACATCTGGGCCCGCGGCACCCTGCCCAACAGCACGTCCTACGACGCGTCCATGAAGGTGGCCGACCGGGCCCGCAAGGTCTTCATCAGCTATCCCGAAGCCAACACGGTGTACAGCCAGATCGGCCGTCCCGATGACGGCATCGACGACGGCGGCTACTACAACACCGAGTACTTCATCGACCTGAAGCCCAAGGAGGAATGGCGCAAGCAGTTCAAATCCAAGGAGCAGCTGGTGGCCGCCATGAACGCCGAGGTGGCCAAGCTCCCTGGGGTGACCTGGAATTTCTCCCAGGCCATTGAGGACAACGTCAGCGAAGCCCTGACCGGCACCCACGGGGATATGGACGTGGAGCTCTTCGGCGACGACCTGGCGACCCTGGACAAGACCGCCACCCAGATCCAGGACGTCATGAAGACCGTGCCGGGCATGGTGGACGTGGGCGTCTTCCGCGAGCTGGCCCAGCCCAACATCAACATCGTGGCCGACCGCGACAAGATCGCCCGATACGGCCTGAACGTGTCGGACGTGCAGGCGGTGGTGCAGACGGCGGTGGGCGGCAGTGTGCCCTGCCAGGTGGTGGAGGGCGAAAAGCTCTTCGACATCATGGTGCGCTACCAGCCCCAGTACCGCAGCACGCTGGAGCAGATCAAGAAGATCACCGTGGCGACGCCGGACGGCTACCGCATCCCGCTGGAAGCCCTGTGCGACATCCAGGTCAAGGAAGGCGCGGCCGTGGTGTTCCGCAAGCAGACCCAGCGCTTCATCCCCATCAAGTTCAATGTGCGCGGCTCGGATCTGGGCGGCACGGTGGCGGCGGCCCAGGCGGCGGTGGAGAAGAAGGTCCTGCTGCCCCCGGGCTACAGCATGAACTGGGCCGGCGAGTTCGAAAGCGAGCGCCGCGCCGAGAAGCGCCTAGCCATCATCATCCCACTGACCATCCTGGCCATTTTCATGGTGCTCTACGTGGTCTTCGGCTCGGCCAAGTGGGCGGGCGTGGTGCTGACCAACGTGATGATGGCGCGCATCGGCGGCGTGCTGGCGCTCTTCGTCACCGGCACCTACTTCAGCGTATCGTCGGGGATCGGCTTCCTGGCGCTTTTCGGGGTGTCCGTGCAGACGGGCGTCTTCCTGATCAGTTATATCCATCAAATGAGGCTGAAGGGCCTGCACCTGCGGGAGGCCATCCTGGAGGGCTCCAGGCTGCGCCTGCGGCCCATCATGATGACGGCCCTGGTGGCCACCTTCGGCCTGATCCCGGCGGCCATGTCACACGCCATCGGCTCGGATTCCCAGCGGCCCATGGCCATCGTCATCGTGGGCGGCCTGGTCACCGACTTGGTCATGAGCTTCTACCTGCTGCCCATCTTCTACGAGTGGTTCGCCAAGGATAAGGAGGTCCTCAAGTTCTAGGACGGCCGTGCAAGCTGCAAAGCCCTGTCAGGGTCGACAGGCAAAATGCGGTCCCGAAGCCGTGACCGGGCAGAAATAGGCAGGCGCCCCTTGGGTCCGCTCCAGGCACGGGGCTTGCAATACAGGGTCTTAGCAGTTGGTTCCTGGGCACTCACTCCTTGAGGCTCCTGGGATCTGGGTGTCCGCTGGTTCATGCCCGGCGTCCACCAAGGAAAAGGCGGCCAGACGATGGCCGCCTTTTCCTTTATGGGGGCGCGGTTCCGGTGCAAAGGCGCTCCGAGGCGCTGCAACGACAACAGGGGCGGTCGATGCCGGTGAGGTCCCGGACATCGGCCGCCCCTGGGCGCTTTTTAACGTCCTCTTTACGCGGCTTCGGCCTTCCCTGACGCCCTTTTGATTCCGAACCGTGTAATTTGCCACCATAACGTTTCAGCTCCTGGGGCGGTCAACGTCGCACCGCCAGGCAAGGCAAGGAGCCACAACCTAGAACATCCCATCAAAGACGATGCGGCCCGTGCACCCCGCCAGGGGAGCCCGCCGCATCGTCTTTTTGTTTATCAGCAGGGAGGAGCCGCCATGGACTTCGATTTCGCGCTCGCCGGCATCGCCTCGGTGGGCCTGTGCATCTACTTGGTCTACGCCCTCATCTACCCCGAGAAATTCTAGGAGCCTCCCCATGCATGCCAATGACTGGATCCAATTGGCGCTCTACTTCGCCGCGTTGGTCGCGCTGACCCCCCCGTTGGGGGCCTACATGGCGCGCGTTTATGAGGGTCAGCCCCACCTGATGAGCAAGCCGCTGGGCTGGCTGGAACGCCTGACCTATCGGGCTGCGGGCGTGGATGCCGCCACCGGGATGGATTGGAAACGCTACTGCGGGGCCCTGCTGTGGTTCAACGGCGTGGGCATGCTGGTGGTCTTCGCCCTGCAGATGCTGCAGGACAAGCTGCCCTTCAACCCCCAGGCCCTGCCCCCAGTGAGCTGGCATAGCGCCTTGAACACGGCCGCCAGCTTCATCACCAACACGGATTGGCAGGGTTACGGCGGCGAGAGCACCATGGCCTACCTGACCCAGCTGCTGGGCATGACGGTGCAGAACTTCCTGAGCGCTGCCACCGGCATGGCGGTGATGGTGGCCCTGATCCGCGGCTTGCGGAACCGGCAGGACCCTGACCTGGGGAATTTCTGGGCCGACCTGACCCGCACGGTGGTTCACATCCTGCTGCCGCTATCCCTGGTCTTCGCGACCTTCTTGGCCGGGCAGGGCGTGGTGCAGAACCTGCGGGCCTACGACAAGGTCAAGACCATGGAAGGCGCCGACCAAATACTGGCCCAAGGCCCCGCGGCTTCGCAGGTGGCCATCAAGCAGTTGGGGACCAATGGCGGCGGCTTCTTCAACGCCAACAGCGCCCATCCCTACGAGAACCCCACGCCGCTGAGCAATTTCTTGCAGATGCTGACCATCCTGCTGATCCCGTCGGCTTGCGTGTGGACCTTTGGCGTGATGCTGGGCAAGCGCCGAGAGGCCGTGGCCCTGTGGGCCGCGATGGCGGTGCTACTGCTGATGGGCCTGGGCGCGGCGCTTTACGCCGAGTGGCAGCCTAACCCAATCTTTCACGTGTCCGGCATGATGGAAGGCAAGGAGACCCGCTTCGGGGTCACCAACAGCGTGTTGTGGTGCACCAACGCCACCGCGACCAGCAATGGGTCGGTGAACGCCATGATCGACAGCTTCAGCCCGCTGGCCGGCGGGGTGTGCATGCTGAACATCCTGCTGGGCGAGGTCATCTTCGGCGGGGTGGGCTGCGGGCTCTACGGCATGCTGCTGTTCGTGCTCACCACGGTGTTCATGGCGGGCTTGATGGTCGGACGGACGCCGGAGTACCTGGGCAAGAAGCTGTTGAGCAAGGACGTGCAATGGGTGGTCTTGGCCCTATTGCTGCCCAACGCGGCCATTAAGATCGGCGCCGGCCTCTCGGCGGTCCTTCCCGTGGCCTTGAGCAGCCTCAACAACGCCGGCCCCCACGGCCTAAGCGAGATCCTCTACGCCTTCGCCTCCTTTGCCGGGAACAATGGAAGCGCCTTCGCCGGTCTTAACGCCAACACCATGTACTACAACGTGGTCGGTGCCGTGGTCATCTTGATCGGCCGCTTTGGCGTGCTGATCCCCGCCCTGGCCATCGCCGGCGGCATGGCCATGAAGAAGGTCGCGCCCCCCAGCAGCGGCACGTTCCGCACGGACACGCCGCTATTCGTGGCCCTGCTGGTGTCGGTGATCCTGATCGTCGGGGTGCTGGCCTTCATGCCGGCGCTCTGCCTGGGGCCCCTGGTGGAGCATTTCCTCATGCTGCAGGGCCGGGCCTTCTAAATGGCGGCCCTTGGGGCATAAGGCTTTTCGGGGGCCGGGGGCGGGGTCTTTGCGCCATCTTTACGCCGCCGGGCCGGCCTTTGACACCGTTTTGCCAGGCAAAAAGATAGTTTAGTGGCGTATCCCCCCTTACGGAGAGTCGCCATGGACTTCGATTTCGCCCTCGCCGGCATCGCCTCGGTCGGTCTGTGCGTGTACCTGGTGTACGCGCTCATCTACCCCGAGAAATTCTAGGAGGACGGCCATGCACGCGAATGATTGGATGCAGATCGTCCTCTACTTCGGCGCCTTGGTGGCGCTGACGCCCCTCCTGGGCGGCTATATCGCCAAGGTCTACGAGGGCCAGGCCCATCTGATGAGCAAGCCCCTGGGCTGGCTGGAGCGCCTGACCTATAAGGCCTCGGGCGTCAACGCCACCGAAGGCATGAACTGGAAGCGCTACTGCGCCGCGGTGCTGTGGTTCAACGGCGCTGGCCTGCTGGTGGTCTTCGCCCTGCAGATGCTGCAGGACAAGCTGCCCTTCAACCCGCAGGCCTTCCCGGCGGTCAGCTGGCACAGCGCCTTGAACACGGCGGCCAGCTTCATCACCAACACCAACTGGCAGGGCTACAGCGGCGAGAGCACCATGGCCTACCTGACCCAGCTGCTGGGGCTGACGGTGCAGAACTTCCTGAGCGCGGCGACCGGCTTGGCGGTGATGGCGGCCTTCATCCGCGGCTTGCGCAACCGCCAGGACCCCAACCTGGGCAATTTCTGGGCCGACCTGACCCGCGGCACCGTGCACTTGCTGCTGCCCCTGTCGCTGCTGCTGGCGGTGGCGCTGACCAGCCAAGGCGTGGTGCAGAACCTCCGGGCTTACGACAAGATCAAGACCGTCGAGGGCGCCGACCAGGTCCTGGCCCAGGGCCCGGCCGCGTCCCAGGTGGCCATCAAGCAGCTGGGCACCAACGGCGGTGGCTTTTTCAACGCCAACAGCGCCCACCCTTACGAGAATTCGACGCCCCTGAGCAATTTCCTGGAGAACCTGGCACTGTTGATCATCGCCTCGTCCTGCGTGTGGGCCTTTGGCATCATGATCGGCAAGCGTAAGGAGGCCATCGCCCTGTGGGCCGGCATGGCCGTGCTCTGCGCCCTGGGCTTGGGCGTGGCGCTCTACGCCGAGTACTCACCCAATCCGGTCTTCCACACCCCTGGCGGCATCATGGAGGGCAAGGAGCTGCGCTTCGGCACCACTCCCAGCGTGCTGTGGGCGGAGACCACCACCATCACCAGCACTGGCGCGGTCAACTGCATGCACTCCAGCCTGTCGCCCCTGGCGGGCATGGTTGCCATGCTGAACATCATGCTGGGCGAGGTGATCTTCGGGGGCGTGGGCTGCGGGCTCTACGGCATGTTGATCTTCGTGCTCCTGACCGTGTTCATGGCCGGCTTGATGGTGGGCCGAACGCCGGAGTACCTGGGCAAGAAGCTGGTAAGCCGGGACATCCAATGGGTGGTGGCGGCCATCCTGCTGCCCAACGCCTGCATCAAGATCGGCGCCGCCATCGCGGCGGTGACGCCGGCCGCCCTTTCCAGCTTGGGTAACGCCGGCCCGCATGGGCTCAGCGAGATCCTATACGCCTATGCGTCGTGCGCCGGCAACAACGGCAGCGCCTTCGCCGGGCTCAACGCCAACACCCTGTTCTACAACCTGACCCTGACGGTGACCATGCTGATCGGCCGCTTCGGCGTGCTGGTGCCGGCCCTGGCCATCGCCGGCGGCATGGCCATGAAGAAGACCGCGCCGCCCTCCAGCGGCACGTTCGCCACCGACACGCCGCTGTTCGTGGCGCTGCTGGTGTCCGTCGTGATCATCGTGGGCGTGCTGGCGTTCATGCCCGCCCTGTGCCTGGGCCCCCTGGTGGAGCATTTCTTGATGCTCGCCGGTCGCACCTTCTAGGAGCTGACAAATGGAAGCCTCAATCCAGAACAATGGGATCGTCTTGGAAGCCGTCAAGGATAGCTTCCGCAAGCTGGATCCCCGGGTCCAGCTGAAGAACCCGGTCATGTTCGTCACCGAGGTGGGCGCGCTGCTGTCCACGGTGTTCGTGATCCGGGCCTGGGGGGCCGGCCACGCGGCCGGCTTCGAGGCCCAGATCGCGGCCTGGCTGTGGTTCACGGTGATCTTCGCCAATTTCGCCGAAGGCATGGCCGAGGGCCGCGGCAAGGCCCAGGCCGAAGCCTTGAAGAAGACCCGTTCGGCCACGGTGGCCCGCTTGCTGAAGGGCAAGAAGGAGACCAACGTGGCGGCCGCCGAACTGCGCAAGGGCGACCGCGTGGTCTGCGAGTCCGGCGACATCATCCCCGGTGACGGCGACGTGGTGGAGGGCATCGCCACGGTGGACGAGAGCGCCATCACCGGCGAGTCGGCCCCCGTGGTGCGCGAGAGCGGCGGGGACCATAGCGCCGTGACCGGCGGCACCAAGGTGCTGAGCGATCGAATCGTCATCGAGATCAATGCCGAGCCGGGGCACGGCTTCCTGGACCGCATGATCGCGCTGGTCGAGGGCGCCAACCGCCAGAAGACCCCCAACGAGATCGCGCTGACCCTGCTGCTCAGCGGCCTGACGCTGATCTTCCTGCTGGCGGTCATCAGCCTGAAGTGCTTCGCCAACTACAGCGGCGCGGCGGCGGGCCAGGACCTGAGCGCCATGGTCAGCGTGCCGGTGCTCATGGCCCTGCTGGTCTGCCTGATCCCCACCACCATCGGCGGCCTGCTCAGCGCCATCGGCATCAGCGGCATGGACCGCCTGATCCGCCGCAACGTGGTGGCCACCAGCGGCAAGGCCGTGGAGACCGCCGGCGACATCGACGTGCTCCTGCTGGACAAGACCGGCACCATCACCCTGGGCAACCGCATGGCCACCGAGTTCCTGCCCGCCAAGGGCGTGACCGAGCGCGACCTGGCCCAGGCCGCCCAGTGGTCCTCGCTGCTGGACGAGACCCCCGAAGGCCGCAGCATCGTGGTGCTGGCCAAGGAGAAGTTCAAGCTGCGCGCCGAGGCTCCGGCCCCGCATGAGGCCGAGTTCGTGCCCTTCAGCGCCCAAACGCGCATGAGCGGCGTGGATTTCAAGGACGGCCGCAAGCTGCGCAAGGGCGCCGTGGGCGCGGTGAAGGCCTACGTGGAGTCGCTGGGAGGCAAGTTCCCGGTGGAGTGCCAGAAGTCCTCGGATGACGTGTCGAAGGCGGGCGCCACGCCGCTGGCCGTGGCCGAAGGCGACAAGGTGCTGGGCATCGTGACGCTGAAGGACGTGGTGAAGGGCGGCATCAAGGAGCGCTTCGCCGAGCTGCGCGCCATGGGCATCCGCACCGTGATGATCACCGGCGACAACCCGTTGACCGCGGCGGCCATCGCCGCCGAGGCCGGCGTGGACGACTTCATGGCCCAGGCCAAGCCGGAGGATAAGCTGCAGCGCATCCGTGAGGAGCAGGCCAAGGGCCACCTGGTGGCCATGACCGGCGACGGCACCAATGACGCCCCGGCCCTGGCCCAGGCGGACGTGGGGGTGGCCATGAACACTGGCACCCAGGCCGCCCGCGAGGCCGGCAACATGGTGGACCTGGACAGCAACCCCACCAAGCTGATCGAGATCGTGGAGGTGGGCAAGCAGCTGCTGATGACCCGCGGCAGCCTGACCACCTTCAGCGTCGCCAACGATGTGGCCAAGTACTTCGCCATCCTGCCGGCCCTGTTCGCGGCGCTGTACATCTCCAAGGGCGACACCACCGGGCCGCTGGGCGCGCTGAACATCATGGGGCTGCACAGCCCGCAAAGCGCCATCCTGAGCGCGGTGATCTTCAACGCCATCATCATCATCGCCCTGATCCCGCTGGCCCTGCGCGGCGTGAAGTACGAGGCGGTGGGCGCAGGCTCGCTGCTGCGGCGCAACCTGGTGATCTACGGCTTGGGCGGCGTGGTCGCGCCCTTCGTCGGCATCAAGCTCTTGGACATGCTGGTGGTGGCCTTGGGCCTGACGGCCTAGGCCATCCTTCAAAGGAGAATCCCATGAAAGACATCATCGCCTCTTTGCGCATGCTGGTTTGGATGACCCTGTTGTGCGGAGCCATCTACCCCCTGGCCTCGGCCGGGGTCAGCCGGGTCCTGTTCAAGGACAAGGCGGACGGCAGCCTTGTCACCGTCAATGGCACGGTGGTGGGCTCCAGCCTGCTGGCGCAGAATTTCAGCGCGCCCAAGTACTTCTGGCCACGCCCGTCGGCGGCCGGCAATGGTTACGACCCCACCAGCTCGGGCGGCTCGAACCTGGGCCCCACGTCAGCGGCCCTGGTCAAGGCCGTGGCCGACCGCCGCATGGCCTGGAGCAGGAGCAACCCCGGCGAGGGCGAAGTGCCGCAGGACCTGCTCTTCGCCTCCGGCAGCGGGCTGGACCCCCACATCAGCCCGGAGGCCGCCCGCTATCAGGTGGCGCGGGTGGCGGCGGCGCGCCAATGGGACGCGGCCAAGGTGCAGGCGCTCGTGGACCAGCAGACCGAAGGCCCCACCTTTGGCGTGCTGGGCGAGCCCCGGGTCAACGTGTTGCAGCTGAACCTGGCCTTGGACGCCCAGCGCTGATAGGGACCATAAGGCGGGGCTCGGGCCCCGCGGCAAGCGTCGGGACGGGGCCGTGCCAACACGGTGCCAAGCCGGCAGCGGGCGCGCCCACCTGGGTCTGGGGAGATACCAGGGGGGCGCGCTCCGCTTTTTTGGGCGTGGGCCTGGGAGGCCCCCGCCAAAAGGCGTAGACTAAGGGCCTATGGCTGAGATCAAACGACCCGACCCGGATGCCCTGCTGGCCAACCTGAAGCAGGAAGAGGCGCGCCTGAACAAGGGGCGCCTGCGTGTTTTCATGGGCATGTGCGCGGGCGTGGGCAAGACCTACGCCATGCTGGAGGCCGGCGCCAAGACGCGTTGGGAGGGCATGGACGCGGTCATCGGGGTGGTGGAGACCCACGGCCGCTTCGACACCGCCGCCTTGGTGGACTCGTTGCCCACCTTCCCCCGCAAAAAGGTGGAGCACCGCGGCGCCGAGATCACCGAGATGGACCTAGAGGGCCTGTTGGCCCGCAAGCCGCGGCTGGTGCTGGTCGACGAGCTGGCCCACACCAATGCCCCCGGCTCGCGCCATCCCAAGCGCTGGCAGGATGTGCTGGAGCTGCTGGACGCCGGCATCGACGTCTACACCACGGTGAATGTGCAGCACTTGGAGAGCCGCAAGGAGGCCGTCGAGGCCATCACCGGCGTGCCCGTGCGCGAGACCGTGCCGGATTCCATGCTGGAGCGGGCCGACCAGGTCGAGGTCATCGACATCGCCCCGGCCCTGCTGCTGGAGCGCCTGGCCGAGGGCAAGGTCTATCAAGGCGACAAGGCCGTCCGCGCCGCCGAGAATTTCTTCAAGCCCGACACGCTGACCGCTTTGCGCGAGATCGCCCTGCGCGTCACGGCCGAGCGGGTGGACCGGGACTTGCGGGCTTTCAGCGCCGGCAAAGGCACCAAGGGCGCCTGGAACACCAATGACCGGGTCATGGTGGCGGTGAGCCCCAGCCCCAATTCCGAGCGCCTGGTCCGAACCGCCCGCCGGCTGGCCGCCAGCCTGCAGGCGCCCTGGCTGGCCGTGCATGTCAGCGATGGCGCCGAGCAGAGCCCGAAGGACCGCGAGCAGCTGCGCAAGAACCTGGCCTTGGCCGAGTCCCTGGGCGCCGAGGTGCTCACCACCGCCGACACCGACCTGGCCGAGGCCCTGCTGCGCCTGGCCGCCAGCCGTGACGTCAGCCAGCTGGTGCTGGGCCGCCCGCGCACGGGTTGGCTGGGCTCGCTGCTCAGCGGCGGGTCCCTGCTGGGGCGCTTGACCCGCGAGGCCGGGGACCTGGACATCCATCTGGTGCGCCTGCCGCGGCGGCAAGCCCGCCGTTTGCGCGGCATGCGGCGCGTGCGCCTGCTGGCCAGCCCCGCGCAATATTGGTACACCCTGTGGTTGGTGGCGGGCATGGGCTTCGCTGGCATGGTGGCGTCGCCCCTGATGGGCTACCGGGCGGTGGGCTTCCTGTTCCTGTGCGGGCTGCTGGCCCTGAGCCTGTTCAATTCGCTGGGCCCTGTGCTCTTTGGCGCGGCCCTCAGCGCCCTGGTGTGGGACTATTTCTTCATCCCCCCCAAGTACACGTTCATCATCAGCACCAGCGAGGACGCGCTGATGATCGTGGCCTATTTCCTGGCCGCGGTGATCACGGGCCTGCTGACCCATCGGGTGCGCAACAATCAAAAGATACTGGCCGAGCGCGAGCGCCGCACCGACGTGCTCTACCGCCTGGTGGCGGCCATAGCCACGGGCGAGCGCGGCGACACCTTCCGGGCCGTCTCCAGCCTGCTGGGCGGCGCCCTGAAGCGTCCGGTGGCGGTCTTCCTGCCGGGCCCGGACGGCGCCTTGTTGAACCAGTCGCATGGGCCGGAGCCCTTCATCCTGACGACGAAGGAGGAGGCCGTGGCGGGCTGGGCCCTGAGCACGGGCAAGGCGGCCGGCTGGAGCACCAGCAATCTGCCCACCTCGGACGCCTATTTCACCCCCCTGGACGGGCGCCATGGCGCCGAAGGCCTGCTGGCCCTGCGCGGCGCGGGCGGCCCGCCGCTGAGCCTGGAGGACGAAGCCCTGCTCAAGGCCGCCGCCCAGCAGCTGGGCTTGGGGCTCGAGCACGAGCGCCTGCGCCTGGCTTCGCGCGAGGCCGAGAAGCTGCGCCAGAGCGAGCAGCTGCATCAGGCGCTGTTGAACTCGGTCAGCCACGAGCTGCGCACGCCCCTGACGGCCCTGTTGGGCACGGCGGCGGCCTTGCAGGATGATGCCACCATCAGCGAGCCCCAGCGCCGCGGCGCCCTGTTGAAGGAGCTCCACAGCGCGGGCGGGCGCCTGAACCGGGTGATCGAGAACCTTTTGGACATGGCCCGCCTCAACAGCGGCGTGCTGGAGCCCCAATTGGATTGGCATGACCCGGCCGAGCTGGTGCGCCTGACCCTGCAGCGCCTAGCCGAGCCCCTGTCATCTCATCCCCTGGTCCTGGAACTGCCCTCGGACCTGCCGTTGTTCAGGGTGGACTTCCGGTTCATGGAGCATGCCCTATCCAACCTGGTGCTGAACGCGGCGGCCTATGCCCCGGCGGGCACCCCCATCACGGTGGCGGCGCGCCGCGTCGGCGAGCGCCTGGAGATCAGCGTCTCCGACCAGGGCCCGGGCATCCCGCTGGAGGCCCGTGAGCGCGTCTTTGAGAAGTTCTACCGCCTGCCCGGCTCTCCCGCCGGCGGCACGGGCCTGGGGCTGCACATCACGCGCAGCCTGTTGAAGGCCCAAGGCGGCACGGCCGTCGTGCGCGAAGCCGCGGGAGGCGGGGCGGAATTCGCGCTCAGCCTGCCGCTGGAGGCGGTCCCGCCTCCGCCCACGGAGCCAGCATGAAGAATGCCAAGCGCATCCTGGTCATCGATGACGAGCAGGCCATCCGCCGCCTCTTGAAGGCCAGCCTGGATGCGGCCGGGTACCAGGTGCTGGAGGCGTCCAATGGGGAGGATGGCCTGCGCCTGGCCGCCACCACCGCGCCGGAGATGGTGGTGCTGGACCTGGGGCTGCCGGGGCTGGGGGGCTTGGCGGTGCTGAAGCGCCTGCGCGAATGGAGCCGCGTGCCGGTGCTCATCCTCACCGTGCAGGATTCCGAGGCCGATAAAGTGGCTTTGCTGGACGCGGGAGCGGACGACTACTTGACCAAGCCCTTTGGCGTGCCCGAGCTCCTGGCCCGCTTGCGCGTGCTGGAGCGGCATCGCCTGGATGTGCAGCCCGACCCGCTGGTGAAGATCGGCCCCCTGGAGATCGACCTGGCCGGCCATGTGGTGCGCAAGCTGGGCGCCGAGGTGAAGCTGACCGCCACCGAGTGGGAGTTCCTGCAGGTGCTGGCCTTGCACGCCGGCAAGGTGGTGGTCCAACGCGAGCTGTTGAAGCAGGTCTGGGGGCCCAATGCCGTGGAGCACAGCCACTACCTGCGCATCTATGCCGCCAACCTCAGGAAAAAACTGGAGGATGACCCGGCCGAGCCCCAGTGGATCATCACCGAGCCTGGCGTGGGATACCGCTTGAAGGCGGGTTAAAAAAAGGGCGGCCCCGCGGGGCCGCCCTTGGCATTTGGCGGAAGGAGTGAGATTCGAACTCACGGTACCCTTGCGGGCACGGCAGATTTCAAGTCTGCTGCCTTAAACCGCTCGGCCATCCTTCCAAGGCCGCCACTATACCCCAGCGGGGCAGGGAAGTCCTGCGTAACGAAGCGTCGCAGGCCTTCCCTGCGCGCCGGCCTTGGTCCAAGATGGGGCCCTCGGGCGCCATAGCCCGGCATCCAAGGGGGGTCCGTGAAGCATCCATCATCCTGCGCCGGCGCCACGCCTTGCGGATCTTGATCAGCGGGGCCAATGGCTTCCTGGGACGCCACTTGTGCCAATGCTTCAGCGAGCAACGCCATGAGGTGCGCCGCTTGGAGCGCCACCCCCTGCCCGGCGATGACCGTGGGTTCGCTTGGGACCCCGCCCAGGGCCGCATGGATGACGCGGCCTTGCAGGGCGTGGAGGCGGTGATCCACCTGGCCGGCGCGCCCATCGCCGGGGCCCGCTGGGATGAGGCCTACAAGCAGCGGCTGCGTGACAGCCGGGTGTCCTCCACCCGCCTCCTCCTGGACCGCTTGGCGGCCATGGGGACCCGGCCCAAGGTCTTCGTGGCGGCCTCCGCCATCGGCATCTATGGCGACCGCGGGGATGAGCGCTTGGACGAGGCCAGCGCGCCTGGGAGCGATTTCCTTGCCAGCCTGTGCAAGGACTGGGAGGCTGAAACGGCGCGCGCCGCCGAGCTGGGGATGCGCCTGGTCCAACTGCGGGTGGGCCTGGTCCTAGGCGCCGACGGCGGCCTATTGCAGCGCATGAGCCTGCCTTTTCGGCTGGGCTTGGGTGCCCGGCTGGGTTCCGGCAGGCAGTGGATGAGCTGGATCGCCGTGGAGGACCTGGTGGCTGCGGTGGGCTTCCTGATGGACCGGCCGGACCTGAGCGGAGCCTTCAATCTGACGGCGCCCAATCCCGTCACCAACGCCCAGTTCACCCAGAGCCTTGGCCGGGCGCTCAACCGCCCCGCCTTCCTGCGGGTGCCGGCTTTCGCCATTCGGGCGGCTCTGGGCGAGATGGGTGAGGCCCTGCTTTTGGGCGGCCAGCGGGTCCTGCCGCGGCGTTTGGAACAGTCTGGATTTCAATGGCGCAGCGCGTGGGTGGGCGAAGCGTTGAACCGAATCTACCCCCGTTGAAGGAAGCCTTGTGACCTTGAAACGCGCTTTACAGGCCTGGTTCGCGCTGATGCTGGCGATCCTGGCCGGGGTCGGCGTGCGCGCCGGCTTGGACAGGGGTGCCTGGTCGGTGTGGTCTGGCCTCGGCTCGGATGCCTGGGGCATGGCGGCCTGGCTCAACGCCGGCGCGGTTTGCGCCGCGTTCTACCTTTGGGTGGCCTACCGCGAGCCCGGCTTGGTCGCGCGGGTGGCCTGGCTGGCGGCTCTGCTGGCCCTGGGCGGCATCGCCGTGGCCGCTTATGCCTTGCTGGCCCTCAGCCGCTGGGACCCCGCCAGCGGCGCTCCGGGCCTGCTCCTGCGTTCGCGACGCCAGCGGCAGCCCCTTGATCCCGGCCGGAGCCGGCAGGGTCAGCGCGGCGGCGGTCCGCAACGCAGCGCCGCCCGTGAGGGCGGGCGCGCGGAGCAGAGGGAGCCACGCGATCGGCAGCTGGATGCCTCCCGCCGGCCGCAGCGCAACGCCCCTCGCCCGCCGCTGGACGCCGAACCGGAGCGGGACCGCGACCGCGAGCAGGAGCGGGAGACCGAGCGCCAGTTGCGGGAAGTGGAAGCGGTGCAGCGCCGCATCCAAGGCATCCACGCTCCGCCGCCGCTGGCCGTGACGCCGGGCCGGCCATCGCGCCAGCCTGAGCGCGTTCAACTTTCGGCGCCGCTCGAGGTCAAAGCGCCCGCTTTGACGCCCATGGGCGTGCCCGGGGAAGGCCGCGGACAGCGTGGACCGCGTGAGCCGCGGGCCGCCCGTCCGCCCAAGGACGCCGGCGCAGCGTTGGCGCCACGGCCCGAAGGCGGCCAGGAGCGCCAACGCGGCCGCAATGCCAAGCGTGGCCGCGGGCGCGATGACGACCGTGACGAGTCGCGGCCGCCCGAGCGCAAACAGCGCAGCCGCGAGGATCGCCCGCTGGGCCGCGAGCCCCGCGCCGCCCGCCCCGCGCCCGCCGATGCGGCGCCAACGGCTTTCGACGCCAAGCCGCCGGTGATGCAGTTCCGCCGTCGTGGCTGATCCCACCCGCCGGGGTCGGGTCCAGCGCTGGCTGGCGCCGATCCGGGAGCAGTTGAGGCAGGGTCTATCGCCGCCCGCCGCCGCCCTGGCCCTGAGCCTTGGGCTGTGGCTGGGCCTCTTGCCGGTGCCTGGCGCCACGACCCTGGCATGCGTGGCGGTGGCCCTGGCCTTGCGCTTGAACCAAGTGCTGATGCAGGCGGTGAACTACCTGGCCTATCCCTTGCAGTTGCTGCTGCTGCTGCCCTTTTATGCCGCTGGAAGCCGCCTCTTCGGTGGGCCCGGCCTTTCCCTGAGCCTGGGTCAGCTGCTGGACCGGGCCCATCAGGCGCCCTGGCCCCTGCTGAAGGACCTATGGCAGGTGGCCCTGCACGGGGTGGCCGTCTGGGCCCTGCTGGGCTTGGTGGCGGTGCCGTTGCTGTGGGCCGCCTGCTATGCCTTGCTGCGGCGCTCCTGGTGGCGGACGCTCGTGGGCTAGGCTGCAGGGCGGCTTGGCTTGAAAGCCGCCCGACACTTAGCGATAGTGTTACCCCCTTCCCGCTTCAGAGCCTCCGCCATGCCGTTCGACCTAGCCTCCCTGGAAGCCCGCCTGCTGGCCCCTTTGCCCGATTTGAGCCGCCTCTCCGCCGAGGAGCAGATGGCCCTGATCGAGGAGAAGGCCGCGCCCGGCGAGAGCATCGTCACCAAGGGCCGCCTGCTGAAGCGCCTGAAGGATTCGGTGGCAGCCAAGAAGCCCTTGCGTTTCAAGCTGGGCATCGATGCCACCATGTCATCCCTGCATTTGGGGCACGCCATCCCGCTGATCAACCTGCGGCGGATCATGAAGATGGGCCATGAGGTCGACCTCATCTTCGGCGACTTCACCGCCATGATCGGCGACTCGGGCGGCCGCATGGAGGAGCGCCCGGCGCTGACGGCCGAGCAGGTGAAGGTGAATGTGGCCACCTTTGGCGAGCAGGCCAGCAAGGTGCTGGACCTGAAAGCCAAGGGCCTGACCGTGCACTACAACAGCACCTGGCTGGGCAAGCTGACTTTGGCCGACTGGGTCAAGGTCACCAAAGGCATCGGCATCAACGCATTGATGCAGCGCGAGGATTTCCGCAAGCGCATCGAGGCCGGCCAGCCATTGAGCCTGGCCGAGGCCTCCTACGCCCTGCTGATGGGTTACGACAGCATGGTGCTGAGGACTGACGTTGAAGTGGGCGGCATGGATCAGTTCCTGAATTTCCATTTCTGCCGCAACATGATGGAGGCTTCCGGCCAGGAGCCGGAGAGTTTCGTGTGCTTCGACCTCCTGCCGGGCACCACCGGTGAGCGGGATGAGCAGGGCCGCCTGAAGAAGATGAGCAAGACAGGCGGCAACCACATCCCGGTGCTGGCCGAGCCGGCTGACCACTATGGCAAGGTCATGTCGGTGCCCGATGACGTGATGTGGATCTGGTTCCAAGGCCTCACTGAGATCCGCACGCCGGAGCTGGCCGCCTTGAAGGCCGAGGTGGCCGAGGGCCGCTTGCATCCCAAGGATGCTAAACGCCTGCTGGCCAGGGTGGTGGTGGCCACCTTCCACCACTATGACCTGGCTGTCGTGGGCGCGGCCCAGGCGGCCTACGACCAAAAGTTCGGCGCGGGCAAGAAGCTGGTACCGGATGACGTCAAAGAGGTCCCCCTTTCGGGCCATGTCACCGTGTTGGACGCCTTGCGTTCCGCCACGGGCGAGAGCGCCAGTCAGGTGCGGCGTTGGATCGAGCAGAAGGGCCTGCAACTGGTTGATATCGAAACCCAGACCTATGTGCCGCAGGAGGACCCTTGGCTGCGCCTGCCAGCCCAAGATCTCCAAGGGCAGGTGGTTAAAGTCGGAAAACGTAATTATTACAGGTTCATTTAGGCCCATTGATATAGATCATTTGAAGTGTACTAATCTTACAAATTTAGTAAACTTATTTCCTTCAATCCCTCGGCCTCAAGATGCCCATTTTCAACGATAACTCGCTGGCCATCGGCAACACGCCCCTGGTGCGCCTGAACCGGGTGGTGCCCTCCAACGCCCTAGTCTACGCCAAGGTGGAGAGCCGCAACCCCGCGTTCAGCGTGAAGGATCGGGTGGCCGCGAATCTGGTGCTGGACGCCGAGCGCAGCGGACGGCTGAAGCCGGGCATGCGCTTGCTGGAGGCCAGCAGCGGCAACACCGGCATCGGCTTGGCCTATGTGGCCGCCGCCAAGGGCTATGGCCTGACGCTGGTGATGCAGCAGGGCATGAGCGAGGAGCGCCTGAAATTGTTGAAGATGCTCGGCGCCGAGGTGCGGCTCACCGACCCCGAACTGGGCATGCAGGGCGCGGTGGACCACGCCGAACGGCTGGAGCGCGAGGCCCCGCAGACGTACTATTACACCCGCCAGTTCGAGAACCCCGCCAATCCCGCCGTGCATGAGCAGACCACCGGCCCGGAGATCCTGGATGCCCTGGGCGCCCCCCCCTTCGCCGTGGTGGCCGGCGTCGGCACCGGGGGCACCATCACCGGCCTGGGCCGCTATTTCAAGCGCACGTTGGGCGCCAACACCACCCTGGTGGCTGTGGAGCCCGCCAGCCTGCCCGCCCTGACCCGGCACCTGGCCGGCCAGCCGCTGGAGCCCGCCGGCAGCCTGATCCAGGGCATCGGCGCCGGGTTCGTGCCCAAGGTGCTGGACTTGAGGCTCGTGGACCATGTCGAGGCCGTGCGTGACCGCGATGCCATCATCATGGCCCGGCGCCTGGCCCGCGAGGAAGGCCTGCTCTGCGGCATCAGCAGCGGCGCCGCGGTGGTGGCCGCCGTGAAGCTGGCCGCCGAGCCGGGCTTCCAAGGCAAGGCCATCGTGGTCATCCTGCCCGATGGCGGCGACCGCTATGTCAGCACCGTGCTCTTCAGCGACCTTTTTGAAGAGAAGAAGGCCGTCACGCTTTCCTGAACCCGAGGACCCCGCCCATGCCCGGCCTTTTCGACCCCTGGAACGTCCGCAGCCTGACCTTGCGCAACCGCATCGCGGTGGCGCCCATGTGCATGTATAGCGCCACCGACGGCATCGTCGGCGACTGGCACCTGGCCCATTTGGGCGCGCGGGCTGTGGGCGGCGCCGGCCTGGTGGTGGCCGAGGCCAGCGGCGTGCTGCCCGAGGGCCGCATCAGCCCCGGCTGCCCGGGCT
>Ga0302319_10003010_pt1 | contig 35682 bp, 36 predicted proteins | sample Bog_T0_2_FD_203319 | JGI IMG/M metagenome (GOLD analysis project Ga0302319, IMG submission 203319) | Peat permafrost microbial communities from Stordalen Mire near Abisko, Sweden - Bog_T0_2 | ecosystem: Environmental > Terrestrial > Soil > Wetlands > Peat | place: Sweden: Abisko, Stordalen Mire...
GCTCCACCAGTCCATCACCGCCATCAGATACATAAACCCGTGCCGCATCGGAATGTAGGTGATGTCCGCACACCATACCTGGTCGGGACCTGTGATCGCCTTGCGTCTTAATAAATACGGGTAGATTAGGGGAATGTCAAAGGGGTGGAAGGTCAATTTTTTCTGATAGTCGGGTCAATAAATGAGAACGAAAGCTATTGAGAGAGCAGCGGGAAAAAATAAAATTTACACCTCTGAATGATGCGGAACAGTTTTGAACAATTTTAAAACTGTTATGCCAAACCGTTATGCCGAACCTCCCGCCGTTTTCAAAAAACTCACAATCTCCTTTATTATCAATGGGATCATGAAGATGGTGCGCACGAGAGGACTTGAACCTCCACGCCTTTTCGGCACCAGATCCTAAGTCTGGCGTGTCTGCCATTCCACCACGCGCGCTTGATTATAAACAACTTACACCATGCCGCCTTTACCGTCCTCCTTTTAGCGCAGGACAGCGTACCGTGCAAGCAAAACGTCGTTCATTTGGGACTGATTTGGCCTGTGCTGAACCAACATGCCCTGGCGTTTTGATGGGACAATTCCCGGAAATAGACCCAGAGTCTGACGACGCTACATTCATCTTCACGAATCAGCATTTGTGACCATCTAAAATTTGGCGGTCAACCCGCACCGCACTTGAAAGGGTTCGACGGGATGATAAACCTCTTGAAATCGCGCAGCACTATCCAAGACGGATTGTGAAATCTTCGACGGCAGCAAGAGGGCAGATTAAAATTTCGCGCTCCATTGCCCGGAAGCGCGGTCTAGTTCGAACAGAGCCTTGGCGGCATCGGCCAAAGCCCCGTTGTAGGCCTGATGCACATCATTGTCAGCACTCTGCGCCATCAGCAGATCATCCAATGTGGAATTGCCGTGCTCGTAGCTGAAACGCTTGGCGGCCAGCACATCATCCGCCCCTTTAAGTATATCAGTCTGAAATTTCTTCACGCGATCCTGCATGAGCTGATAGGTGGTATATGCCTGCCGGACTTGCACCTCGGCTTTGAGTTCGGCGGATTGCAAGGTCTTTTCCGCCTGCGCCGTGGTGAACTGCGCCGTTTCAATTTCCGCCTTGTTGCGGCTCCAGAGCGGCAAGGGAAACGAAAGACTGACGCCGAGCATGCGGTCGGACGGCGCGGGAGCGATGTCATTTTCCGAAGCGGTGGTATAAGTGTAATTGACGCCCACGTCCACGTCGGGGGCGCGACTGGCTTTGGCCAACCGCACGCCGCTTTGCGCGCTGTCGCGCGCATGGCGCAAGGCCACCAAATCCGGGCGGTATTGCAGCGCATTGGCAATCAATTGGCTCAGGTCAAAAATTTGCGGTTCCAATTCCAATTGGCCGCGGAGGATGAAGGTCGTCTGTCCACGGTTGCGACCGAGAAAAGTGCTTAACGCGAGTTGCGCTGTTTGCGCATCATTTTCCGCATTGAGCAAATCGCTTTCGGATTGCAGTTCGTCCACGCGCGCTTGCGTAAAATCGGTTTCAGCAATATCACCGGCCTGGAACCGATGCTTTTGCGTGGCGACAAGCTGGTTGAGATACTCCGTGGTTTTGCGCTGCTGTTCGAGCGTCCGTTGCGTGGCCAGCGCGGTGACAAACGCTTCGGAAGCGTCCAACTTGAGGTTGCGCAGAAAATCCTCCAGCGTGGCGGCGGCGGCGCGATAAGCTTGATCCGCCGTGCGGATGCGCCACTTACGTTTGCCAAAATACTCGATGGTCTGATCAAGGCCCACGCTCGCCGGTTCCGGCAATGCTTGCGAACCGTGATAGCGCAGGTCACGACTGTCACCGAGACTCAGGTTCGGATTCGGAAATTCCTTGGAGATGGCGACCGCAGCTTTAGCAATGTCCACGTTGTAGCGCTGTGCGGCATAATCCAAGTTTGCCGAGGCGACTTCGTTGAGAAATTCATCAAGCGTGATTTCGTTGGTCGCGGGAACGGAATTGGTGACGACCCATTCTGGCATCGGTGCGGCGGGATTCGTCGAGGTGGAATCAGCCAGAACAGTTTTGGCAGACAGCAAGGCCACCAGCACAGCCAAAGAAAAAATCGGTTTCATAAAATTGGAATTCAAATTTGCCCGGCTGAGTCGGCGGCTTTGGCGTCCAGTCGTTTTTCCACGACGTAATAAACGGCTGGCAAAATCAGCAGCGTCAGCGCCGTCGCAGTGATGAGGCCGCCAACAATGACCGTGGCCAGCGGACGTTGCACGTCGCTGCCGATGGCGTGGGCCAGCGCGGCGGGCAGCAGGCCGAGCGTGGCTACCGTTGCCGTCATCAGCACCGGGCGCAACCGTTCGCCGGCACCACGCCGGACGGCTTCTTTCAAATCGGCTCCGGTTGCCCGCCAGCGGTTGAGATTGGACACCATGATGACGCCGTTTTGCACCGCGACGCCGAACAGCGCGATGAAACCGACAGCGCTCGAAACATTCAAAGTCATGCCGCGCAGTTGCAATGCCGCGAGTCCGCCGACCAACGCCAGCGGCACGGTCAGCATGATGATGGCCGCATAGCGGGCATGGCCGAACGCGGCAAACAAAATCAAAAATATCAAACCCAGCACCGCCGGGATGATGAGCGTCAGCCGCGCCTGCGCCCGCTGCTGGTTTTCAAACTGCCCCCCCCAGGTGATTTCATATTTTTCATGGTCGTATTTGATGTTGGATTCGATGCTGCGCTGGGCTTCGGCCAGAAACGTGGCCAGGTCGCGTCCGCGCAAGTCCAGTTTGACGGACACATGGCGGCGGCCCATTTCGCGCGAGATCATGCTTTCGCCGGGACCGATTTTGATGGACGCGACATTGGACAACGGAATGCGCGCACCGCTCGGCGAGGAAATGGTCAAATTGGAAATGGCTTCGGGATTGCCGCGCACCGATTCATTGAACCGGACGTTCACATCATAATTACGGTCGCCGACGAAAACGGTGGTTACCGCCTTGCCGCCGATGGCGGTTTCAATCAGGTCATCCACGTCTGCAATGTTGATGCCATAACGCGCGGCGGCCTCGCGGTTCACCTTGATTTGAAGCTGCAAAAGCTGCGGTTCCTGGTCAATGGCCACGTCCTTCGCGCCCCGGATGCCTTGGAGCAGGTTGACCATGGACTGTGCGACGCGGCGGGATTCGGTGAAATCATCGCCGAAAATCTTGATGATCAAATCCGAATGCGCGCCGGAAATCATGTCATTCACCATGTCGAGAATCGGCTGCGAAAAGCCGAAGGTCATGCCCGGCATTTCGGCATTCAGTTTTTGGTTCATCCGCGCAATGAGCGCCTGCTTGTCGCCGCCCCACTCGTTGTAAGGTTTCAGGGTGATGCAGCTTTCAATGTGGGAGAATGTCCACGGGTCAACGCCCGCGTCATCGCGTCCGGTCTGGGTGATGACATGGGCCACTTCGGGAAAAGTTTGGATCACCTTGCGGAAATTGCGCGCCAACTCGCTCGCCTTTTGAATGGAAATGCCGGGCGGCATTTCGATTTGCAGCCAGAGCGAGCCTTCATCGAGATACGGCAGAAACTCGCGGCCAATGGTCAGCGCCAGAATCACCACGAGCACGGCGGCGGCGAGGCCGGGATATAAGGCAATGCGTGGCCGTTCAACCACGCGCAGCAGGAATGAATCATATTTGCCGCGCAGCCATTCAAAGATGGGATTCTTCCATGTCTTGCCCGGCTTGCGATAAGTGAGATAGGCCAGCGCCGGAACCACGCACAGGGCGAACAGCAAGGCACCGAGCAACGAATAACCCACCGTGAAGGCCATCGGCGTGAAAAGTTTTTTCTCCACCCGCTCGAAGGCGAACAGCGGCAGATAGGCCGTGATGATGACCAGCGTGGCAAAGAACATCGGCTTGGCGACTTCCAACGCGGCCTCCAACGCGGATTTTTCGGTCAATTCCTGATCGGGATGCTGCTCATGCCGGCGCAGGATAACTTCCATCAGCACAATTGCACCATCCACGATGATGCCAAAATCAATCGCGCCAAGTGAAAGCAAGTTGGCCGGAATTTTGGTGTAGTGCATCAGCACGAAGGCCCAAAGCAGCGCGAAAGGAATGGTCAAAGCCACCAGCGCCGCGCTGCGGACGCTGCCCAAAAAAAACACCAGCACCAACACGACCAATACCATTCCTTCAAGCAAAGTTCGGCTGACGGTGTGCAAAGTGGTTGCCACCAAACCCGAACGGTCGAGATACGGCACGACCTTGACATCCGGCGGGAGGAGTTTCGTGTTCAACTCCGTCACCTGTTTATGGACGCCATCCAACACTTGCGACGGATTTTTGCCCTTTAGCAATTGCACGATGCCGGAGACTGCGTCGTCATTGTCATCTATGCCGAGAATGCCCTGGCGTTCCAACACGCCCATTTCCGCATGGCCGATGTCCTTCACAAAAACCGGCGCACCACCTTTTTGCGTGATGACGATGTTCTCCAAATCTTGGACTTTGGTGATCGCGCCCATGCCGCGCACGACAAGGCTTTGTTCCCCGCGCACAATCACGCTGCCGCCGGAATTGATATTGTTCGCCGAAATGGCGTTTTCGACCTGGGCCAGCGTCAGGTTGTATTGCGCCAGTTTGTTCGGATCAACGAACACTTGAAATTGGTAATTCTCACCCCCAAACGGATCAACCCCGATGACGCCGGGCACCTGAATTAAATGCGGAATGACCACCCAATTGTTGAAGTCCCGCAATTCACGCGGGCTGCGCAATTTTGACTGGACGGTGTAGCGGTAGATTTCCCCCGTGGGCGGCGTGATGGAGTCCATGCCGGCCTGCACGTTTGGCGGCAACGTCACGCTGTTGATGCGTTCCTGAATGCGCTGGCGCACAAAATAATCCTCGGTGCCGTCCTCAAAAACCAGGTCAATGAGCGAGAGGCCGAACGTGCTTTGCGAGCGCATGACATGCAAATCGGGGATGCCGTTGAGTTGGCGTTCCAGTGGAATGGTGATCTGCTGCTCCACTTCTTCGGAGGCGTGGCCGGGATATTGTGTGATGACTTGCGCAGTTACGTCGCCCACGTCCGGGTAGGCTTCAATGGCCAGTTGCCGCAAGGCATAAATTCCGAAAATGGATATGCTGACGACTAGCGTGAGCATCATCCATCGGCGGTGCAGGCAGAAGGTGACGAACCGGGCGATCATTGGAACAAAACCCCTTCCTTGACCAGCACACTCGCCCCGGCTTCCAAACCATCAGTGACAATCGTTTCATCACCCAACTGCGAACCAACCGTTACTTTGACCGGCTGCAAAATCCACGGTTTGATTTGCTCAAACACAAAGGACGCTTCACCGCTTTGAACGATGGCCGTGGTCGGCACTTTGATTTGCGGCTCCGGGAAGCCGAGAAAATTCACCGTCGCAAACATGCCCGGCTTGAACCGGTTTTGCGGGTTGGCCACGGCAATGCGAACTTTGGCCACTCGAATGTCCGAATCAACCATGTCGCCAATGAACATGATTGTGCCAGTGATTGTCTCGCCCGGATAGGCTGCGAGCGTGGCGCTAATTTCCTGCCCCTTTGATAAAAAACGCAAATCCTTTTCCTGCACGCTGGCCGTCAGCCAGATGGTGGACAAATCAGCCACCGTCATCAGCGGGGCGGTGACATCGTTGCGATATTCACCATGCGCAGAAGCCATGTCCACTACCTGCCCGGACAACGGTGAATAAACCCGCAGTGACTGGCCGAGTTGGTCGGTCTTGGGATTGAAACCGTAAGCGAGCAATTGTTGAACTGCGGTATCGAAGTCGCCTTTGGCCGACTCATAATCGCTGACAGCCTGCTCCACGTCTTTTTGCGCTGCAACTTTGTTGGTCAAAAGCTCTCGCTGCCGCGCCAACGCGCGACGGTTCAGTTCCTCGACGCTCTTGGCCTTCACATAATTGTCCTGCGCCATGAAAAAATCCGGCGATTCCAGCGAAGCCAGCAACTGTCCGTTTGTTACCGAATCACCCAGTTGAACGTGCAGCTTGGTCAAATGACCTGACAACGGCGGGAAGACATTCGCGTATTTTTGCGGGTCGGCCTCCACCACCGCCGGTGCGGAAAGCTGGCTTTGGATTTTATTCGCACTGATGGCGGCGAACTTTAGCCGCAAGCGCAGCAAAGACTGCTCTGGGATGACAATGATGTCACCCTGTCTCTCGAATTCGGCAGGCGACGTGGCTGATTTAGTTTCCCGGCGCTCGCAGCCAACAAGCATTACACCCGTTATTACGACTATCCCGGCCCTCAAGCGGAGCCAGTTTGTTTTGCTCTTCATAATTATTTCATTGCGAAGGCGTGCCGTCGTAAGACCAGTTGATGTCCGGGTCGCCCGGATCGCCGATCTTGGTGCCTTTCTGGTAGGCCATGTAAGCATATTTGTAGTAAGCGGAATGGCCATCAAGAAAGGTCAGGTTTGCGCCGGCGGCGTGTCGTGAGGAGAGATGGTTGAGCGAACCGCGCGCGGCTCCTAAATCGTTGAGTGGATTTGCGCCATAAAACGGTGTTTCATCGGAATTGGCCCGCACGTCGGAAAAAAAGACGAATGCCGAGGAATGCAACACCATCGTGGCTTTGAAGGGAGAACTGGCGGGCGTCGCGCCGTTAGTGCCTTTGAAATTGATGCCATAACTAAAGGCCACGCGATTCAAAGGGTCCACTTCCGCTGGACGGAAAGTGGCGGTTGAGCAATTAAAAATGCTGCGACCGTTGACGAAATTGGTGGGGTTTGCCGCATATTGCCAAAGCGCCTTTTGCGAAACGTATGGCGGCAGGGCGTTGAACCAGGCGCTGTTACCGTAACCACCAGCGGCAAAAACGGCGAGGTCAGTCCAATGGATATTGTCCTGGTCGTAACCGCTGGGGGCACCGGGCGTGCTGTTGGCGATGCTGAAATCAGGGAAGGTTTGATTGTTGTCATCCAAATACATGTCAAGTGCAAGGCCCCACTGCTTGAGGTTACTGAGACAGGCGATGCGATTGGCCTTTTCCTTCGCCTTCGCCAGTGCGGGCAAAAGCATCGCAGCCAATAGGGCGATGATGGCGATGACAACCAAAAGTTCGATCAGCGTGAATCCGCGCTTTGTTTTCATAACGGCAAGAGGTTCGCAGAAATGCTTTTTGCCCGCTCCCGGTCAGTTGCCATTCTTTATCGGTGAATTGCGGTGAATTTGTCGAAGGAATTCACATGGCTGAACAGAAGATTACCCACCGCCCGCGAGAGGCCCTTCATTTCTGAGGATTATGCTTTGGATATTTTTTTGGATACTCCGCGCTGTTCAGGGGGGCAAAAAGGGGCCAAAGCAGTCCCGATTTCTGAAAACCTTGTGCGGCTAGGCCATTGTGGGACAAGGATTTCCGCAGTGGGCCATCACAATCAGTAAATCCTAAGTCTGGCGTGTCTGCCATTCCACCACGCGCGCATCATTGATTTGCAGGCACTTACGACTATCATCTTGGAAGAATTTGAAATTGTGCCACTTTTTGTGCCAGTATTGCCGTATGAATGTGATTGAAACCGTAGCAAGACTGGCGACGAAACAGCAAGCACAAGTCAGCCAATTCCAAGACATTTAACATACCAAAAGGTCAGGGATGGACGCAAGCAACCAATTCGCGGCCTATGGGTCAGGAATGGGCGTTTCTAGCCAAGAGAAAGAAACTCTACACTGCTGCCGAGATTGAAAGTCTTTGCCAAGCCGCTTTGGAAGTTTCAAAAAATGGCGTGGTTTTTGGGGATTTGATGCGCTTTTTGTCTTACAGTGGCGCACGAATTTCGGAAACTCTCCGTTTGAAATGGTCATATGTGGACTGGCAGCAAGAGCAAATCACGATTGGCTCTGACGGGCTGGCAAAGAATCACAAGTCGCGCTCTGTGGACTTCAATCCCAAAATGGAAACACTCTTGAAGGAAATGCTGACACGTCGCCAGCCTGATTCTGAATTTTTATTCCCGTCACCACAACGCGGGAAGAAAGACAAACCAGCCAAAACATTCAGGGAGACATTGAAGCTGGCAAGAGACAAGGTTGGTTTCAAGGATTTTAGTTTTCATCATTGCCGCCATTTCTTTATTTCGTATTGCGTTATGAGTTCGACTGACTACATGACGATTGCCAAGTGGGTTGGTCACAACGACGGCGGGATTCTGATTGGCAAAGTTTATGGACATTTGACGAATGACCATGCAAAACGCCAAGCGCAGAAACTAAATTTTGAGCCAACGCCGTTGGCGGGATAAACTTCATTCGGCGAAAGAGTTTTCGCAGTTTTTTACGCGCTTGGGCGTCTTATGCTCTTGCGCGAACTCCCCCGCTTCCATGCGGCGATTGAACTCGCGTAAATCTTTGGGCGCAATGTAAAGGCGTCCCGCAATGTTTCTGGTTTCCAACCAACCTTTCTTGCGCCAACGCCATGCTGTTGTGTCTGTGATTCCTACTGTCTGAATAAAACGGTCTAGGGCAATCGGAATTTCTACGGTTTCAGTGTTCGACATTATTCGGGGCTTGCGGTCATCCATCATCTCCTCTTCCGGCATGTAATCCACGCTGGTGGCATAAATATCCAGCACCTTCTGGTAAAACCGCCGTTCCGAGGAACGGATGTCACGAATACGCTCCAGCAGACCCTCAAAATAATCGGTCTGGCCTTTGCCGGGCGGGTTTTTCAACCGCTCATCGTCCATCGTGAAACCCTTCACAATGTATTCACTCAACCGCGCCGTCGCCCATTGCCGGAATTGGGTGCCGCGATGGGATTTCACCCGGTAGCCAACGGCAATGATCGCGTCCAGATTGTAAAATTCAATGTCGCGTGAGACCGTTCGTTTCCCCTCATTTTGAACTGTTGCAAATTTTGCAACAGTTGCCTCCGCCTGCAATTCTCCTTCTTCAAAGATGTTCTTGAGATGTTTTGAAATGACCGACTTGTCGCGCTGAAACAACTCGGCAATTTGATTCAAAGGAAGCCAGACGGTGTTGCTCGTCAGTTTGACCTCAAGGCGTGTGCGCCCGTCCTCGGTTTGGTAGAGGATGATTTCCGATCCCGGCGTTGGCTGCGGCTGGCTCACAGGAAATATTTTAGACGGATTGGGGCGGCGGGCAATAGAATTGCAGAAAGGGCAGCGCAATCCACCGACAATCAATAGCAACCCAACGGCAGCGTAATTCCCCGCCAACCCCTATGCTGCCCGGAGTTTGAAACCCGTGCGCACGCTATGGATGCCGTCAGCTTGAGCAAAAAAACACTATTTGAAATGGAAAAGCCCGCTGTGAAGACGTCGGTGTCCCCGATGATTCCCTCCTGGAAACTGGTCCTGGCCGTCATGGGCCCCGGCCTCGTCGTCATGCTCGCGGACACCGATGCCGGCAGCGTCATCGTCGCCGCCCAGAGCGGCGCCCAATGGGGCTACCGCCTCCTGCTCATCCAACTGCTCCTCATGCCCATCCTCTATGTCGTGCAGGAACTGACCGTCCGCCTCGGCCTGGTCACGCGCAGAGGCCATGGCGAACTCATCTCCGAACATTTTGGCCGCGGCTGGGCCTGGCTGTCCATCGGCACCCTCCTCCTGTCCTGCCTGGGCGCCATGCTCACCGAATTCTCCGGCATCGCCGGCGTCGGTCTTCTCTTTGGCATTTCTCCCTGGGTCAGCATCTCCCTCACCGTCGTGTTCCTCGTCATCGTCGTGGCCACCGGCAGCTACCGGCGCGTCGAACTCATGGCCCTCCTCATCGGCCTCTTCGAGCTCGCCTTCGTCGCCGTCGCCTTCGTCGCCCATCCCAGCGGCACCGCCCTGCTCTCGGGCATGACCCACATGCCGCTGAACGACCACCAATACCTCTTCCTCCTCGCCAGCAATGTCGGCGCCGTCATCATGCCCTGGATGATTTTCTACCAGCAATCCGCCGTGGTGGACAAAAAACTGGAGATCTCCCATCTCAAACTCGCGCGCTGGGACACCGCCATCGGCGCCATCATCACCCAGGTCATCATGGCCGCCGTCCTCATCCTCGCCGCCACCACCATCGGCACCAAAAACCCCTCTGCCTCCCTGAATACCGTCCAACAAATCGCCGACGCCCTCATCCCCTTCCTCGGCACCTTCTGGGGCAAGGCCATCTTCGCCCTTGGCATGCTCGGGGCGTCCCTGATCGCCACCATCGTCGTCTCGCTCACCGCCGCCTGGGGCCTCGGGGAAGTCACCGGCTTCAAACGCTCCCTGGAACACCACCCCTTCGAAGCCCCGTGGTTCTACATCGTCTACGTCGCCAGCCTTCTCATCGGCGCGGGCATCGTCCTCTCCGGCATCAACCTCGTGAAACTCGCCGTCAGCGTCAATGTCATGAACGCCCTATTGCTCCCCATCGTCCTCGGCTTTTTATTCCTGCTCGCCCGCAAAGCCCTCCCCGAGCCCTGGCACCTCCAAGGCTGGTACGCCTGGGTCGTCGGTACAGTCGTCCTCCTCACCGCCGGTCTGGGTGTCTACGCCGGCATCATGGGCTTGCTCTAAAACAAAAAACCGCGCCAGTCAAAAGACTGGCGCGGTGAAAGTCATTCCACCGATATCAGGCCGCCCGACGGCGCAGCCGCACCCAAACCCCGCCCATCCCCACGCCCAACAAGGCCAGCGTCGTCGGTTCCGGCGTCGGTTCCACCGCCGGAATGGAAAAAGTCGCGCTGTCGCTGATGGTATCGCCATCCGAGGTGAACGTGATCACAAAACTGGCCGGATCATTCACTTCCTGTCCCCCGTCAAAGGACCCGCTGCTGTAGTCGCCCAGAATATCATACGTCGCCGAAGTGTCGGAGCTCGAATCCAAAGTGATCGATGTCGAGGTGAAGCTCCCAAAGGTCGCATTGCCGAAGGAGAAGCTGGTGCCGGTGGCCACGGCAAAACTTTCGCTCCCAAACAATTGCGTTTCCAAACCGGCAAATAAACCCGTTCCATCGGAGTTGTTTATCAAATCCCCGCTCGTGAACGAGGTGCCATTGCTTGGATACGGGCCCGGGTTGTATGCCCCGCTGCCGATGTCAGAAAAACTGATCGTCGACACCTCGGCGGCCTGGGCCAGGGTGGACCCCAGCATCGCCGTCGTTCCCAAAACCAACAATTTCAAACGTATGGTATTCATAAGCTGTACGTTTTAATATTTTCCGTCCAAATTCTGTGTACAATTTTATACGGGAACCGCCTCCTGTCGCAACCCAATTCTTTCACATTCTGTTCGCTGGTTCCAGCCCTTTCATTTCTACTTTCCAAATTTCTGCTTTTTATTTCACATCCGCAAACACCCGCGTCCCCGTCCCTGCCAATGTCCGCGCCCCGATCACCCGCCCCAGCGGCGTCCGGTCCGCTCCCGCCAGTGAATCGCTTAGCGCCTGTTCCTTCCCCGCCCCTGATGCCAGCACCCACGTCTCCCGCGCCGCCACAATCGCCCCCAAGCTCAGCGACAACCGTATCGGCGGCGGCTTCGGCGATTCCCGGATCACCAGATACGGCGTCCCGCACCGCCACACCGCCGCGCTCGCGCCCGGAAATAGCGACGCCACATGCCCGTCCTCCCCCATCCCCAGCAAAATTAAGTCCAGCACCGGCCGCCCCCCCGCGTCCACCGGCGCCACCCGCAAAATCTCCGCCGATGCCTCCTGCGCCGCCGCCTCCGGCTCCAACTCCCCCTTCAGCCGATGAATCTGCCCCGCCGCGATCTTCAGCGGCCCGAACAACAACTCCTGCGCCATCCGAAAATTACTCTCCGCATCCGACGGCGGCAGACACCGCTCATCCGCCCAGAAAAAATCCACCCCTGCCAACGACAACCCCCGCGTCCTGCTCTGCGCCACCACCTCCGCAAACAACCGGTGCGTGATCCGCCCGCCCGACAACGCCGCCAAATGCCGCCGCCCCTGCGCCCCCGCCGCCGCGATCAAATCCAGCCACCGGCCCGCCACCGTGGCCGCCAGCACCTCCGGCCCCGCGAACCGGCTGATTTCAGGATTCGCGCTCACGCTCCCACCCCCGTCTTGTCATCCGGCATCAAATGCTCATGGATGCACTTGATCATCGACAGCCGCCCCGCCGCGTCATAACGCAATTCGATCATCCAGCCAAACACCGTGTCCGGCCAGGTGCTCTGCGGCAACACCGCCGCCGCATTCCCCCCCAGCGCATCGATCAGCTCCGGGATCTCCCCATGATGCCAGCAAATCACAATCGCCCGGCCATGCGGTTTCGCCCGCAGCTCCGCGCCCAGCAACGCCGCGTCTTTGTCCTTGAACCGGTTGTCCAGCGGCAGCTTCAGCGCCTCGCTCAGTGGCTGGATTGTCAGGCGCGGACGCTCACTGCCCTTCGAATCCGCCGTACAAATGATGTCATCCACCTTCACCAGCTGCCCATCCAGCTTCAAATGCTGGAAATACTGCACATACGCCAGCGACCGCATGACCCCGAGCGGCGCCAGCTCCACCCCGCTCGCCGGCTTCTCCGCATGCCGCACGATCAGGATCGTCGCATTCGTCAAACCCGCGCACGGCTGCGACCCCAACGTCACCCTCGGCGCATCCGCCGCCCACACCGCCGGCGCCAGCAAACCAACCACCCAAACACTCAATAAATATTTCCATTTCATAATTAAATATCCGTTCTTCTCGACGGTTAAATCATCTATATTATTGTCCGCGTATTTCGTGACTCAAATCGTTTGGGAAACGGCTTTGAGGAATTTGCCGAAGGCAAAGGCCCGTCGCGGGCCGGGCGCTTGGACCAGCGCGAGTCAATTTTGTGGTTAAAAAGTTTTTTTGTTTCGGCAGTTTCCCCATCCGTGTTATCCGTGTAATCCGTGGTTAAAATTCCGGTTTTCTATAAGTTCTTTGCGTTCTTTGCGGTTAAATAAGGCTTCATTTAAGCAACTGCGGCTCATGCCACGCATGCCCGTTCCGCTCCAGCAGATCATCCGCCGCCACCGGCCCCCACGTCCCCGCCGCATAAAACTCCCGGTTCGTCAGCGGCTTGTCCGCCCAATAATTCCGGATCGAATCCACGATCTGCCACGCCGTCTCCACCTCATCCCGCCGGATGAACAACGTCGCGTCCCCCGCGATCGCCTCCAGCAACAGCCGCTCATACGCCTCCGGCGTATACGCCCCAAACTCCGCGTTATAACTGAAATTCATCCGCACCGGCCGCACCGCCAGCCCCACCCCCGGCACCTTCCCGTTGAACCGCAGCGAAATCCCCTCATCCGGCTGTAGCCGCAACGTCAGCGCATTATCATCCAGATGCCGCCCGCACTGCGCCGCGAACAACACATTCGGCGTCGGCTGGAACTGGATCCGCACCTCGCTCGCGCTCTGCGGCAGATTCTTCCCCGTCCGCAAATAAAACGGCACCCCGCTCCACCGCCAGTTGTCGATGAACAACTGCATCCCCACATACGTCTCCACATTCGAGCTCGGGCTCACCTTCGTCTCCTGCCGGTAGCCCGGCCGCGCCTGCCCCGCCACGCTCCCCGCAAAATATTGCCCCCGCACCACCTGCCGCGCCACATCCGCCGGTGTCAGCGGCCGGATCGACTTCAGCAGCTTCACCTTCTCATCCCGCACCGCCTCCGCCTCCAGCGACACCGGCGGCTCCATCGCGATCAACGCCAGCACCTGCGACATATGATTCTGCACCATGTCCCGCACCGCCCCCGCCTCCTCGTAGTACCCGCCCCGCTCCCCCACCCCCAGCTTTTCGCTCACCGTGATCTGCACATGATTCACCGATTCCCGGTTCCACAACCGCTCAAAAATCGAATTCGAAAACCGGAACATCAAAATATTCTGCACCGTCTCCTTCCCCAGATAATGATCGATCCGGAACACCTGCGACTCATGCGCGAACCGCGTCAGCTCCTTGTTCAACGCCTGCGCCGACGCCAGGTCATGCCCGAACGGCTTCTCCACCACGATCCGCTGCCACGCCGCCCCCTCCTTGTTCAACAAATGCGCCCGGTGGATCTGCTCCGCCACCGTCCCGAACTGGCTCGGCGAGATCGCCAGATAAAACAACAGGTTTTCCCGCAGCGGCCCCTCGCCGAACGACGTCAGCAACGTCTCCAACTTCGTATACGCCGCCTCGTCCGTCAGATCCCCCTGGCAATAAAACAGATTCGCCGCGAACTTCTGCCACACCGCCTCATCCACCGGCTTCGTCCGCGAGAACTGATCCAGCGCCGCCCGCAGCTCCGTCCGCCACGACTCATTCGTCTTCTCCCGCCGTGCGAACCCCACGATCCGGAACGACAGCGGCATCAAATTCTCCTTGCACAAATGATACAGCGCCGGGATCAGCTTCCGCGCAGTCAAATCCCCGCTCGCGCCAAAAATGACGATCGAGCAAGGGTCCAGGGACCGCCGGTCCCCGTTCGCCTTGCCATTTGCCTCCCCCACCCCTGCGCTTAAATTCTTCATGCTGGCAACATTACCCAAACCCCAACAAAGTTCAACCTTTCTTGTCCACCCAAAAACAATCCCGCCCCTCGTCGCGCCGATTTCCAAATTGGCCGCCCGTCCCTGCCACCAACCTCGTCACCTTCGCGCACCCATGAAACCCCCGCCCCGCCATTTGAATAAATGGGGGGAAGGGACGGGGAGAGGTGGTGCTGAGCCCTCCACAAATCGCACTTCCAATCGCTTTCGTATCTCGCGGTTAAAAAATCCCCGCCTTTTTTCCCCTGCGTTCTCTTCGCGATCCCTGTAAAAATTTCCCGGCCCTCTGACCGCCGACCTCCGACCTCTGTCTTATCCCCGTCTTTCTATGAGGCTCTAAACCCTCACCACCCCCCGGAACCCGCGCCCCTCATAATACGACTGCGCCCCATTATGATAGACAAACACCCGGCCGTACCGAAAATCCCCAAACACCGCCCCGCCGAGCTTCCGGACCTCCGCCGGCGCCTTGAGCCAGCTCGACGACTTCGCATCAAAAGTCCCCCGCCCCTGCAGCTCCCGATACTCCCCCTCCGTCAACAGCTCAATCCCCATCGCCGCCGCCAGGTCCACCGCATTATTTTTCGGCCGATGCTCCTTCCGCGACTCCCACCCTTCGCGATCGTAACAAACACTCCGGCGCCCCGCCGGACTCTCCGCCGCACAATCATAAAAAACCAATTCGCCCGTTGCGTCAGCCCACCCCACCACATCCGGCTCACCGCCCGTCCGTTCCATCTCCTGCAGCGACCACAACTTCTCCGCCCTGGCCTCCAACCGCGCCCGCACCGTGGCCCAGACCAGCCCCTGATGACGGTGCATATGCTTCTCAAACCGGGCCTGCAAGCTGCCCAGCAACTCCGCCCGTTCTTTCGACGACAACGATTTTTTTGCCACCGCGCTCGATTTCATAATAGTTCGTTTCCGTGTCCTACCGACAAAAAAGCCCCGGCAATTTTACCACCAAAACCATACCACCCGCCCCACCATCAGAAAATCCAAAAATAATCTCCCCCGCCCCAAAGGGGCGCATCTCGACACTGCCACCGCCCACGCCCGTCCCTGCCACCAACGCCGTCACCTTCGCGCACCCATCAGCACTTCCAATCGCTTTCGCGTCGTTCGTATGTTTCGTGGTTAACCCCCTGTCTTTCCTTTGTGCTCTTTGCGTTCTCGGGCGCATTTTGACACTGTCCCCGGCGAGCAGCAGAAAAGCGGGGTGGTATGAGATGGAGAGATCAGCCCACCTCTCCCCGTCCCTCTCCGCCATTTATTCAAATGCCAGAGAGGGGGTTGCCTGGGTTCGCATTCGTGTGGTGTGGTTGACAGGTCCAAGCGTGGTGCGGGGGCAGTGACAAGATGCGCCCTGGGTTCTCTGCGGTTAAAAATTCCAGTCTTTTTCTCTGCGATCTCTGTGGTAAAATTTTCCACACATGTCCTCCGCCGACACCACCCGGTTACGCGAGCTCGCCGGTTTGTTCCTCAAACTCGGCACCACCGCCTTTGGCGGCCCCGCCGCCCACATCGCCCTCATGGAAACCGAGGTCGTCCGCCGCCGCCAATGGCTCACCCACGCCGAATTCCTCGACCTCCTCGGCCTCGCCAACCTCATCCCCGGCCCCAGCTCCACCGAACTCGCCATCTTCATCGGCCACCGCCGCGCCGGCTGGCGCGGACTCCTCCTCGCCGGCCTCTGCTTCATCCTCCCCGCCGCCCTCATCGTCACCGCCCTTGCCGCCGCCTACGTCCGCTACGGCCACCTCCCCGCCGTCGCCGGCATCCTCTACGGCCTCAAACCCGTCATCATCGCCATCATCCTCCAGGCCCTCTGCAAACTCGCGCCCGTCGCCCTGAAAAACCGCCCCCTCATCGCCCTCGCCCTCGCCGCCCTCGTCCTCAGTTTGGCGGGCGTCAGCCCGTTGGTAATCCTCTTCGGCACCGGCCTCCTTTTGGCCGCCGTCCGGCTCGCCCGCCGCCATCCGGATAAACTGCTAACCCCCGCGCCCCTCGCCGTCACCGGCACACCCCTCCTGCTCGCCGCCGGCACCGCGGCCCCCTTCACGCTCCCCGCTCTCTTCCTCGTCTTCCTCAAGATCGGTGCCATCCTCTTTGGCAGCGGCTACCTCCTGCTCGCCTTCTTCCGCACCGACCTCGTCATCCACCGCCATTGGCTCACCGAGAACCAGTTGCTCGACGCCGTCGCCGTCGGCCAGTTCACCCCCGGCCCCGTCTTCACCACCGCCACCTTCATTGGCTACATCTTGGGCGGACCCTGGGCTGCCTTCATCGCCACCATCGCCATCTTCCTCCCCTCCTTCGTCCTCGTGGCCATCAGCGGCCCGTTGCTGCCGCACCTGCGCCGCTCCCCCGTCACTGGCGCCTTCCTGGACGGCGTGAATGCCGCCTCCCTCGCCCTCCTCGCCGCCGTCACCTGGCAACTCGGCCGCTCCGCCCTCGTCGACTGGCCCACCGCAATCTTGGCCGTCATCACCCTCGCCCTGCTCCTGCGCCACCAGATCAACACCATCTGGCTCATCCTCACAGCCGCCTTCCTCGGCTGGCTGCTCACCACCCACTGACACCATCCGTCTTTTTGGTCCAATTCGTCCTACTCGCATCCTCTGCGACTGCGCGCTTGCTCGCCCTGGGAATACTCGCCCGGAGCGGCTAACTAGCCTTCGTCGCCATATAAATGAATGTTGGCGCCCTTCTTCTGTTGCCCGGTCCCGCCGTTATTTCCGACGGCGAAACATGAACAGGCTGGTAAGCGCGCCCATGGCTGTGAGCGCCAGAGTGGAGGGTTCGGGTGTTGGTTCAAAGGCGATGTCCAAGGGGGCGTTTACACTTATGGTGTTCAGCAAACTCCCGGCGGAATTGTATTCCTTAATCGTATTGTTAGCCTCATTGCCTACATAAAGATCGCCGGCTGAGTCAAAGGCCAGGCATGTCGGGTCGTCCAGACCGCTGATGAACACCCCCAGAGAACTTCCGGCCGCATTGTATTCGGTGACATTGTTGCCCGTTGCATTCGCCACATACATGTCGTCGCTGCTGTCAAAGGCCACCCCGTCCGGGGCGCCAGATACATTATATTGCGATGATAAAACGCCGCCCGGCGTCCATATGGTAATCGTGTTCCAGTACGGGTTTGCCACGAAAAAATAACCGTTATTGTTGAAAGCCAGGCCGTCATAATTATTATTTCCGACCGAACCGGTGGCAAACACCCCCAGGTCACTGCCGGTGGCGCTATATTTCGTTGCGTTGCCAGCCCCGCTGCCGGCGATATCATTGGCCACAAAGAGCACTCCGCTGCTGTTTATGGCCAGGGCAGTTGGATTGTCCAGGCCGGCGGTGGCAATGGTGCCCAAGGACGTTCCGTTCGGACTGATTTCCGAAATGGTGTTGTTCTGGTGCACCTGATAGAGGAAGCCGCTGCTGTTAAAGGCCAGACCCAATGCGTTGTTATCGTTGACGGTCTCAAGATTGGCCCCGCTGGGAGACAATATCTCCATGTTGCCATTGTTGCTGTCGACATAGAGGTTCTGGGCCCGGGCGACCCCTCCGGCGCAGGCCATGCCGGCGGACAGCGTGAGGACGCGGCGAAGTATAAGTATGGAAGGTTTGATGGTTTTCATAAAAAAGGAGCGCTGTTTGAATGTTTTCCGTTTGCTTGACTATTATTAAGCCTCAAGCAAACACCAGTCCCCCCCGGCCAAACTAACCGGATATTGTTTTTTCCAGCACTTCCTAAATATACGAAAACAGCTGCTTCGCCCGAAACCGGCCCGTCTCACCTGACCGCATATTATACATTCCAGACAATTCCTTCGGCAGCATCATCCAAGTCCTTAAAAAATCCAATGCCCCGCCGCCAACCCCTGGCGACGATTCCCCCCTGTCTTTCTATGTGCTCTTTGCGATCTTTTGCCCGTCCTCCGAAGCCTCGGCGAAGGAGGATGCCCAACCCGCCTTATTCCCTACTGCACCAGCACCGACCGATAAAACTCCGCCGCCCCGTTCGCGCTGACCGTCACGTTGACGCACATCTGACCGTTCACCGGCGACCCCGTGCTGAACGTCGTCCAGTGGACCAGATCGGACGAACTTTGCAGCGCATACACATGACCCGCCCCGCCCGTGAACTGCACGGTCACCTGGCCATTGCCCGCCGTCAACGTCCCCAGCGAATTCATCCCCAGAAACACCAGCATCTGCGCCGGCAACGCCTCGTAATCCGCATCACTGATGCTCGTAATCAACGGAATCGTATCGCTCCAGTCCAGATACGGCGACGAATCAGTCAGGGCCGGCACGGCAAAATATCCCCCATATCCGCAAACAACCCGCTTTTCTGCTGCTCGCCGGGGGCAGTGTCAGGCACGTGTCAGCCCCACTTTTTAAAGCCTCATTTTCAGCGTTTTTCTTAGCGACCTTCGCGACCTTCTGTAAAATATCTTCCCGCCTTTTGTCCGTGTATTCTGTGACTCAAACCGTTTGGGAAACGGCTTTGAGGAATTTGCCGAAGGCCAAGGCCCGTCGCGGGCCGGGCGCATGGGCAAGCGCGAGTCAATTCTGTGGTTAAAAAACAGTGTCTTAATCCCCGTTTTCACCCCTTTCCCCCATCCGTGTAATCCGTGGTCAAATTCCCGGCCCAAAAACAGCCCATTGACATTCCTTCCACTTCAGTCTATTCTGTTTTTACAGAAACGACAGAATATGAATAAACTAAATCCAATGGAACAAAAGTTCATCCTCCACTGGGGTGAGATGGGGACGAAGTGGGGCATCAACCGCACCGTGGCGCAGATCCATGCGCTCCTCTACATCTCGCCCAAACCGCTGCCGGCGGAGGACATCAGCGCCACGCTCGAGGTCGCGCGCTCGAACGTCAGCAACAGCCTGAAGGAGCTGCAAAGCTGGCGCATCGTGAAGCTCGTCCATGTCATGGGCGACAAACGCGACCATTTCGAGGCGCTGGCGGATGTCTGGGAGACCTTCCGCATCGTGCTCGATGAGCGCAAGAAACGCGAGATCGACCCAACGCTCGCGCTCTTGCGCGAATGCCTGGCCGACGCCAAGGGCCAGCCCGGCGCCGGCGAATACACGGAGAAACGGTTGCGCGCCCTGGCCGGCTTTTTTGAGACCACCACGGAGTGGTACGACCAGATCCATCTCTGGCCGACCAGCGCCTTCGCCAAGTTCATCAAGCTTGGCGGTAAAATCCAAACCTTGCTGGGCATCGGCAAATAAAACCATGAACCCGCCCGTCCCCAACTCCATCGCTGAGCCCGCCCAGGGCTGGGTGTTTTATGATGGCGATTGCGGGCTGTGCACCCGGGCGGCGACGCGGTTTGCCGGGCTGTTGGCGCGGCATCAGTTCCGGCTGGCGCCCTTACAGGCGGAATGGGTGCGGGCGCAGCTTGGCTTGGGTACGGAAGAACCGCTGGCGGAGATGAAGCTGTGGGTGGCGGATGCCCGGGTTTACGGCGGAGCCGCGGCCTTGGTGCAAATTGCGCGGCGCATCTGGTGGGCCTGGCCTTTGTTTGCCATGGCGCACCTGCCCGGGGGCATGGCCGTGTTGAACCAAATCTACCGGCGCGTGGCGGCAAATCGAAATTGCCTGGGCAACGTGTGCCAGGTGGGGGATAAGCAGAAATTGGAAAAGCTGAAAACAGAAATTCTAGATTATCTGCCACTCATAGCGCTGCCGGCGGTGGCTTTGGGCCTGCGCCATTGGGTTCCGGCCTGGGTGTTCATGTGGCTGCTGGCGTTGGCGGTCTATTTCGGCTGCAAATTACTGACGTGGCGGCGGGCAGTGCGGCAGCTCGGGACCGTGAGTTGGCGGCGTTCGCTGGGTTACTTATTCGGGTGGGTGGGCATGGATGCGCGGCATTTCCTGCGGGACGGTCCCGTGCCGGCGGCGCCGCGCGCCCGGGATTGGTTGCCGGCATCCGGCAGAATCCTGCTCGGACTGGGGCTGATCTGGGGCGTGGTCCGGTGCATCCCCGCAGACCGACCATTGGTGGCCGGCTGGACCGGCATGGTCGGCCTGATTCTATGCCTCCACTTCGGTTGGTTTGATTGGCTGGCGCTGGCCTGGCAACGGGCCGGGGTGGACGCGCAACCGCTGATGCGCACGCCGATGCGGTCCACCTCGCTGGCGGAATTCTGGGGACGGCGCTGGAACGGCGCGTTTCATCTGCTCGTGAATGATTTTGTGTTCCGGCCCGGGGCCCGGCTGATGGGCGTGACGGCGGCGACGTTGCTGGTGTTTTTGCTATCGGGCCTGATCCACGATCTCATCCTGTCCGTACCGGCCTGGGGCGGCTATGGCCTGCCGACCGCCTACTTTTTGCTCCAAGGATTCGGCGTGATTTTGGAACGGAGCGCGCCGGCCCGTTGGCTGGGCCTGGGCCGTGGCTGGCGCGGGCATTTTTTCACGATCCTGTGGGTCGTCGGCCCCGTCGGCTGGCTGTTCACCCCGATTTTTGTCCATCACATCATCCTGCCCATGCTCAAAGCCCTGGGCGCAACCTGACATCCGCCTGATTACTGCCATGAATACCAACCAACTCACCTTGATGTTACAAATCGCCGGCGTGCTGCATATCGGCCTGATCGCCGCCGGGGCGCTGATGCCCCGCGCCGTCAATTTGCGGGCCAACCTGGCACCGCTGCCAACGTTCATTCGCCGGTTGTTCTGGGTCTACTACACCTTCATCGGCCTGTGTCTGGTGAGCTTCGGTGCCCTGACCATCCTGTTTGCCCCGACCCTGGCGGCCGGTGGCGGCCTCGCGCGGGCCGTCTGTGTGTTTCTGGCGCTGTTCTGGACCGTCCGGCTGGTCGCCGCGACCTTTGTCTTCGATGTCCGGCCCTACCTGACGAACACGTTCTGGCGGCTCGGGTATCAGGCCACCAATGTGGTGTTTGCCTTTCTGCCGGTGGCCTATGCGTGGGTGGCGTGGAAAGGCGGCCGTGCATGAAAACGCCCAATGCCAATGGCCATGGATGGATTCAACCGCCGCGTTTCCCCCTGCCGGCGATCTGCGGGACGATTGAGCGCCGGTTACTGATCAATTTCAGTTGCGAGCCGGAAGTGCTGGCGCGTCGCTTGCCGCCCCCCTTCCGTCCGAAATTGGTGAACGGCCGGGGGCTGGCAGGCATCTGCCTGATCCGGCTGGGCGGCATCCGACCCGCCGGTCTGCCGGCCTGGAGCGGGTTATCCTCGGAAAATGCCGCGCATCGCATCGCCGTGGAATGGAACGAGAATGGCGTGACCCGGGAAGGTGTTTATGTCCCGCGCCGGGACACGAATGCCTGGGTGAACCGGCTGCTGGGCGGACGCCTCTTCCCCGGCATCCACCAGGCCGCCACGTTTGACGTAAGTGAAACCAGCACGCGGTTTCAAGTGCAGGTGCGTGACCAGGCGGGTCAGGCCTTGGTCCGCGTGACGGCGCGGGTGACGACGGAATGGCCGGCGGCCTCGGTGTTCGCCACGCCGCTCGCGGCGGAGAATTTTTTCCGCGCCAGGGCGGCCGGCTGGTCTGCGAGTCCGGTGGTCGGCGCTTTTGACGGGATCGAACTGCATTGCCATCAATGGACCTTGGAAACCTTGTCGCTGGAACAAGTGGCCTCCAGTTTTTTTGCTGACCCCCAAAGGTTCCCACCCGGCACGGCGACCTTTGACAGTGCCTTCCTGATGCGAAATCTGCCGCACGAATGGCATGCCTGTGGCCGCCTCACCCCGGGAATCCGCTCCGGATTGCCCGCCCCGCGTCCTACCCTGGCCCGCCGCCCCCACCTGCATCACGCCTTTTTGGAACTGCCATAATATGAAACGCATCATCTTGGCGGGCGGCAGCGGGTTTTTGGGCCGGGCCCTGGCGCGGTCGTTGGGGGCGCAGGGTTGCGAGGTGATAGTGCTCTCCCGGTCGCCGCAGGCGCGTGGCGGCGGCGTGACCGAAATCGGTTGGGACGCGCAATCGCCGGGCGACTGGACCCCATGGCTGGACGGGGCGGAGGCGGTCATCAATCTGACGGGCAAATCGGTGGATTGCCGTTACACGGCGGCAAACCGGCGGGTCATTCTGGCTTCGCGCGTGGATTCGACCCGCGCTTTGGGCCGGGCGATCGCCGCGTGCCGTCGGCCGCCCAAGGTTTGGCTCAATTGCAGTTCCGCGACCATTTACAAACACACCTTTGACACCCCGATGGATGAAAACGGCGCGATTGGAGCCACCCCCGCCGCGAAGGACGCTTTTTCCATCGAGGTCATCCGGCAATGGGAGCAGGCCCTGGACGAGGCGCGCACCCCGGGCACACGCAAGGTGGCGTTGCGTGCCACGATGGTTTTTGGCCCGGATGGCGGGGTGTTTCCCGTGTTGCGGCGGCTGGCGCGGCTGGGATTGGGCGGGGCCATGGGCGGCGGCCGGCAGTTTGTCTCGTGGATGCACGTGACGGATTTCTGCCGCGCGGTCGACCGGCTGCTGGCGGATGATGCGTTGAGCGGTCCGGTGAATTTGGCCGCGCCGGGGCCGGTGACGAACCGGGAAATGATGCGGCTCATCCGGGAACAGTTTGGCGTCCCGTTCGGTCTGCCGGCGACGGATTGGATGCTGACGGCAGGCGCATTTTTCATCCGCACCGAAACGGAATTAATCATCAAAAGCCGGCGGGTCGTGCCGGGCCGTTTGCTCAACGCCGGGTTTAAATTTGAATTTCCCGAGCTGCGCGGCGCGTTGGCGAATTTGGGCAGATAATATTTCAAACTCACCGCCATGTCCGGATACACAACGTATGAATGTCCCGCTGACAACGCCGGAAACGGTTGGGGCGACGCCCTCGTTCAAGTTGAGTGCGGAGGGGCGGACGCGGCTGCTCTCGCTGCCGGGTGAGCCGTTGTTTTTGGCGGACTGGCGGCGGGCCCTGTTTCTGCATTATGAGGTGGATGCTGCGCAGTTGGAGCGCGCGGTGCCCTTTGAACTCGACCTGTGGCAGGGCCGGGCCTATCTGAGCCTCGTGGCGTTCACGATGTGCGGGATGCGCCCACGCCGGGGCGGACGCCTGGCGGCCTGGCTCTGCCGGCCGATTGCGACGCACAGTTTTCTGAACGCCCGGACTTACGTCCGAAACGGCGCTGAACGGGGGATATATTTCATCACCGAATGGCTTCCGAACCGGCTGAGCGTGGCGCTGGGTCCGCCGGTTTACGGGCTCCCCTACCGGCCCGCGCGGCTGGATTACCGTCATACTCATGAAAGCGGCGGCCTCGCGGGCCGGGTGGCGGCGGCAGGACACGGCCAGTTTGTCTATGCCGGGCGGCTGGCGGACGGCCTGAGCCCGGGTCCGTGCGCCCCGGATTCGCGCGATGAATTTCTCTTGGAACGTTACACCGCCTACACCGGGCATGGCGCCCGGCGGCGGACCTTCCGCGTCTGGCATCCGCCCTGGCCGCAAACCCGGGCGGAAATGGACGTGACCGACCACACCCTGCTGACCCAGGCCTGGCCATGGTTTGCAACCGCCCGCTACGTGGGAGCCAACTATTCCCCCGGCCTGCCCGACGTCTGGATGGGCCGCTCCCGCAAGGTCATTTGACCAACACCACAAGCCATTTCTTGATACGGTCCTTTTTGATAAAAATGCCACCGGCACCCCCTCCGTTTTTCTGCAAAAATAACCCCCAATTAAATTCGTATATTAATTTTAAAAACCCACCCCCATTTTCCCCTCAAAACAATATACGTAAAAATCGCAACTAATTAAAATATAACAACATACATCAAAAACAACCCCCTAAAAACACTTAACAAGCTGCCAACCAACAGATTACGCAATTTTAACATATTTATTATATAATAACACACACACACCGGAGGCCCGTCGTACGGGATTTCCGGCTATTCCGGCATAAAAAAATCGGCCCCCCTCTTTTTGGTGTAAAAACAGCCCTCCAGACCGTGAAACCAACCCCCGTCCACCGCCGTCTGTACCGGTGACCAAAGCGCGCTGTGGTTGTCATCCCCCGGCGTTGCCGGTACCGTACCAATATAACCCCTGTGATTGTCATGCGCCGTCTGGTTTTGCTGCTCGTCGCTCTGGCCCTGCTGGCCGGCCCCGCGACGCTCCAAGCGCACAACCAGGACACCAGCTACGTCCGCGTCCAGTTGTCCGACCGTCAGGTGATCATCCGCCTCACCTACGACCTCTACACCCTGCAGATGATCACCAACCTGGATGAGCCCGGCGCCGGCCTCATCACCCATGCTGAGCTTCAGGCGGCCACGCCCATCCTCCAGCAATACCTCCGCGACCACGTCCACCTGGAGCTGAACGGCACCCCCACAGACTTCGGCACCGCCGCCGCCCCTGATTGGCCCGCTCCCGGCGACACCGTGGCCCAGGATGACTGGCACACCGTGGATGGTCTCATCAACTTCACCTTCACCAATAACGTCATCGAACCCCCTGTGTCAGCCGCCCTGACCTTCGATATCTTCGATCAGTTGGGCCCGGCGCACCAGGTGCTCGGCACCTTTGAATACGCCGGCCAGCCGCTGGCGGTGACCTTCACCCAATCCGAGCCTGATTACCTCTTCGAAACCGGTTACGTCCCCTCCCTGGCCGCCCGGCTATGGGTGTTTCTCCAGCTCGGGCTCAAGCACATCTTTCTGGGCTACGACCACCTGTGCTTCCTCCTCGCACTGATCGTGGTCAGCCGTTTTCGCGAGCTGGTGAAAATCGTCACCGCCTTCACCGTGGCGCACACCCTCACTCTCATTCTGACCGCCACCCAGATCATCACGCTGCCCACGCGGCTCGTGGAGGCCGGTATCGCGCTCACCATCTGTTATGTCGCCCTGGAAAATCTCTGGATCAAATCCATCCGGTCGCGCTGGCGGCTGGCGTTTGGCTTCGGCCTCATCCACGGCTTCGGCTTTGCCAATCTCCTGCGCCAGCTCGGCCTGCCGCCCGCCGGCATGATTCGCTCCCTGTTGAGCTTCAATGTCGGAGTTGAGCTTGCCCAGCTCGGCATCGTCCTCGCGCTGCTCCCGTTGTCCGTCTGGCTGGCGCAATGGACCCATGGCGTCCGTGTCAAAAACGCCCTGTCTGTTTTCATTTTCTTGCTCGGCCTGGGCTGGTTTTCCGCCCGTGCCTTCAATTTGAGAATCCCCGGTTTCAACTGAACGCCAACACACATGAACGCCCTGAACATCTCCTCCAAACGTCATCCGGCCGCCTTGATCGGTCTGCTGTTATTAACGTGCTGGCTGCTGCCCTTCACCGCCGGCGCGCATCCGGAGAAAGGCACCATCTGGGGTTTCACCAGTGGTTTCTTGCACCCGCTCACCGGTCTGGACCACATCACGGCCATGGTGGCGGTCGGCCTGTGGGGCGCTTTTCTCGGACCTCCGGCCATGTGGGTTCTACCCGTCGTCTTCCCGTTGGTCATGTCCATCGGCGGGGCCTTGGGCGTGCTGGGCGTTCCGTTGCCCGGCACAGAGACGGGCATTGCGCTCTCCAGTCTCGTGCTGGGGCTGATGGTGGCCTTTGCCGTCCGCCCGCCCTTGTGGGTGGCGGCGGTGCTGGTTGGCTCGTTTGCCATCTGTCACGGCTGGGCCCACGGTCATGAAATGCCCAAGGCCGCCAACGCCATTACCTATGCGATCGGCTTTGTCATCGCCACCGGCCTGTTGCATCTCACCGGCATCGCCTTCGGTCTGCTCGTGCGCTGGTCGTGGGGCCGGCAACTGGTGCGCGTGGGCGGCGTGGCCATTGCGCTCGTCGGGTTCGGTTTCCTGTTCCACTTCATCGAGGCGTGAGCATTCTTAATTCAAATTTCCGACGGCACCTGCCGGTCGCGCTACTGCTGGCGCTGCCGGCCACGGCGGATGCGCACACCGTGATCAGCGGTGTCGGCGATTATTTCAGCGGCGTGCTTCATCCGCTCACCACCCCGGAGCATGTGCTTGTACTGCTGGGCCTCGGCCTGCTCCTGGGCCAGCATTCGCTCCTCAATCTCAAAACGGCGCTGACCGTGTTCGTCCCCGCATCCGCACTGGGCCTGGCCTTGACCACCACCGGCCTGATCCAAACCGTCTATCCTCCATTGTTGATCGGCCTGGCCCTCACTACCGGCGCGCTTGTCGCGCTGGCCAAATCGCCCGGCATCTGGGTCTGCCGCGGTCTTTTCGCCTTGGCCGCCCTCGCCCTCGGACTGGATTCCGCAGTGGAATCCGGCATCGCGCTCGTCATCACCAAAACCCTGCTGGGCACCTGGACCGGCCTGATTCTTGCCGTCGCCGACGTCGCCTATTACGCCTCGCTCTTCAATCAGCGACAATGGCAGCAGGTCGGCCTCCGCGTGGCGGGTTCCTGGATAACGGCGGCCTCATTCATGATCCTGGCATTTGCCCTGCGGCGATGACGCCGATGGATTGCCGCAGCCAGAGCTTGCGCGGTCCCGCGCGATGAACTAGAACACCAGTAGACAATTACGCATATGGCCAACTACACCATCATCGGCGGCGATAAAAAAGAATACGGTCCGGTTTCCGCGGCCGAAGTGCGCCAGTGGATCACCGAGGGCCGCCTCAACGGCGACACACTTATCCGCTCCGACAACGACACGGAATGGCGCCCGCTCTCAACCTTCCTGGAATTCGCGCCGGTGCTCCAACCCCGGCTCCAAACCCCGCCGCCGCTCAACGCCCTTCCCCGGCCTGCGCTCGTGCAGGAATCCGCCGTGGCGGATGTCCGAACCCCCGCCATCTGTTTGATCGTGACCACCGGCGTCAACGTGTTGTGGGCGTTGTATGGCACCGCCAAAGCCCTGTTTTTTCCGGACAACCTCCAGCAGCTCCTGGCGCAAATGCCGGCGGTTGATGATCCCCAGGCCCAAAAAATGGTCAGCACCTTGTTGAGTTGGATGACTGGTGCCCCGGCGGTGGCCTCCAATGTTCTGGCCTTGATTCTGTCCATCGTGGTGCTGGTTGGAGCCATCCGCATGTTGTCACTGCGCAGTTACGAATTCGCCATGGTCGCCGCCATTCTGGCCATGATTCCTTGCCTGACCCCGTGCTGCCTGCTCGGTTTGCCATTTGGCATCTGGGCCGTCGTAGTGCTGCGGAAACCCGGGGTCAAGGAATACTTCAACTAACCGTCACCATGTCCGCCCCGTCCGCCATGCCTCCGCTTTTGACCGTCGTCCGGGCGTGGACCTGTCTCGGGGTCAACCTGCTGGCCACCCCGGGCCTGGGTTCGGTGTGTGGCGGACGCAAACGGGCCGGCTACGGCCAGATGTTTTTCGCCTTCACCGGCTTCTGCCTGCTGGTCGTCTACATCTTCAAAATGAGCTTTGGAATTATGGAGGCGCAGATTGAGGATAGTCCCTCTGCTCCCGTTCCAGCGTGGTGGTGGCAGTCGGGTGTGATCTTTTTCGGCATCGGCTGGCTCTGGTCCTTTTTTACCAGCATCAGCCTCGTGCGGCAGGCCGCCCGGACGGCGCGTGAAACCCCGTGCCCCGCCCCGCCCAAACTGGCCATAACGAACAAATCCGTCCCGCCCATTCTTTAACATGAAAAAATTGACCGCACCTCAAATCAAAACCGCCCTGACTACCGTGCCCGCCTGGAAAAAATCGGGCGCCACCATCTCCCGCTTGTTTCAATTCAAGGATTTCCCGCCCGCCATGAAATTCGTGAATCAGGTTGCCGTCCTGGCCGAGGCGGCCGCGCATCATCCGGACATCGACATCCGTTGGAACAAGGTGACCCTCGCGCTCACCACCCACGATGCCGGCGGCCTTACGAAAAAAGATTTCACCCTGGCCCGTAAGTTCGACCAGTTGGTTTAGAGCCTTTAAAAAACCACCGGCACGCCTTCTTCCAGGATTTTAATCTGCCGGGTCAGATGCTGTTCTACGGCGAGCTGCCGCAGCCAGCGCGGCGGCTCGTCCAGTTCTTCAAACGACAGCTTGAACGTGCCGTAATGCATCGGCACCAGCCAGCGTGCCCCGAGTTCCTTGAACGCCTTCACCGCCTCATCCGGACCCATGTGCACCCGCCGGAAGGTTTCCGGGAAATACGCGCCAATGGGCAGCAGCGCGATCTCCGGTGCCAACCGTTTGCCAATCTCCTTAAAGCCTTCGAAATAAGCGCTGTCTCCGGCGTGATAAATTTTTCGGCCCTGATGTTCCAGCACAAACCCGCCGTAACCTCGGTGCTGGTCATGCAACGTCCGCGCCCCCCAGTGCTTGCTCGGCGTGAAGGTCACCTTCCAGTCGCCCTGCCCAAAGGTCTCCCAGCAATCCAGCTCGATGATTCGGGAAAAGCCCAGGTTCAACGCCAGATCCCCCACGCCGCGCGGCATCACCCCGATTTTCGGATGCGGCAGCCGCCGCAGCGTCGGGCGATGAAAGTGATCGAAGTGCGCGTGTGTCAGCAGCACCACGTCGATCGGCGGCAGATCCTTGATTTTCAAGCCCGCGCGTTTGATGCGTTTGAGCAGGAACAACCAGTTGGCGAAATTCGGATCGATCAGCACGTTCAAATCCGTGAACTGGATCAGGAACGACGCGTGGCCGATCCAGGTGATCGCCACCTCGCCAGGCTTCAGCTTCGGAAACACCGGGCGCAACGCCCGGCCCGTGCGCGGCGTGACCAGCGCCTTCAGCACCAGCTCTCGAAAAAACGTGGCCGGGTTGAAATGCTTGGCCGGCGTCAAATCCTTGAAGGAACGCGGCAGCCTGCGCTTCGGAGCGACTTTGGTCGGCTTGTTCATGCCGTGAGCATAGACCATCTTGCCCGTTGTCGCCTGCAATAAATTTCCGCGCATTATGGCCGTCCGTTTTTTATTTTTCAATGCCCGGGAATGCGGTATTAAACTTATATGAACAAACTCACACATCAGCTCGACACTTATCTGCGGCGCACGCCCAAACTGGGCCGGGGCGTATACATCGCCCGCGGCGCGGTTGTTATCGGGGCCGTCACGCTCGGCGAACAGGCCAGTGTCTGGTATAATGCGGTTCTTCGCGGCGACATCAACCGCATCGTCGTCGGCCACCATTCCAATATCCAGGACAACGCCGTGCTTCACCTCGCCGATGATTACCCCTGCCTCGTGGGCAACTGGGTCACCGTTGGCCACGGCGCCATCGTGCACGCCTGCAAGATTGGCGATGAAACGATCGTGGGCATGGGGGCGATCGTCCTGGATGGCGCCGTCGTGGGCCGCCAATGCCTCATCGGGGCCAAAGCGCTCGTCACGCAGGGCATGAAAATCCCCGCCGGCTCCCTGGTGCTCGGTTCACCCGCCAAGGTGGTGCGCGAATTGACCGCCGCCGAGCGTGCCAACCTCAAGTGGTGGGCAAAAAAATACGTGACCAACGGCGCCTACAGCCTCAAACACAAGATCAATGTTGGCGCCCCTCTGCCCGGACCGGCCGCCGCATGAGATAACCAATCGCGCCGAGGCCGGCGACGGCAAGCGCGGCGAATTGGTAGCCGGAGAACGGGCCGAGGATGGCCGGGGTATCACGGAGAAATTCATGGAAGAAACGGAAGAAGCCATACGCCATGAGGTAGATGTGAAAAAGCTGGCCCGGGGCGATCCGTCCCCAGCGTAGCAACAGAAGCACGCCAAGCATGAGCGCGTTGAAGAGAAATTCCACCTCCGACGCCGGCCAGCGGGGAACGCCGTGGACATCGTTGACCGTGTACCACGCCGCCGGACAAACCTTGCCCAGGCAGCATCCCTGGATCATGCAGCCGCTGCGGCCGATCATGATGCCAACCGGCGTGATGATGGCAAACCAGTCCCCGGTGACGGCATAATATTTGAGCAGATGCTTGGCGATCTCCACGGCCAGGTAGCCGCCGAGCAACGCGCCCGTGATGGATTTGCCCGTGGCCAGGATCACCCAGCGATTGGGGTCCTGCCAGTGCAGCCAGCCCTCTGCACCGAGATAGACCAGCTTGGCGCCGAGGAAGGCGCCGGCCAGCGCGGCGATGTAAATAAGTACCAGCCGCTCATCGCGCCGCGCCACCCGCGACCAGTACGCGATGCCCACAAAAATGCCCGCCAGCATCAGCCAGCCATACGCGGTCGTGGAGGGCGCAAAATTCATGGGCGACGTTTAAGGATGACCAAAGGCATTGCTTAGAACAGCCGCGCAGCCGAAGAAAAACGAAATGCCGAGGTTTAGAAAAAGAAACAGGACGCCGACCAGCACGATCAACCACGTCTTGCGTTTGATCAACATCACCGCCGAGGCAAGGCAGCAAACGCCAAAGAGTACGGCGGGTGGCGTTGATCGATTTCCATATATGGTCAACAACCCCAGCCCCATGACTGACGGCAGAAAGGCCAGCGCCAGGGCCAGCACCGGAGGTTTTTTCTTTGGCTCGGCTCCCGGTGGTTGAGTAGGTTCAGTTGTCATGGCGCGATGCGGCCCATGCTGGTGCAGCCCACAAAAATTACAATGAATGCGTTTAGGACAAAAAAGAAGATGACCAGGAAAGCTGCCAGCAACCCTTGAACTAACTCGTCCTTCATGCCCTTCACCAGACGGGTGCCAGCGACCACGCTGATGATGGCATTGATCAGCACCAATATCGGCAGCATCCACTGGCCCGGATGTTTTAGGTGGAAGCAGGCGATGCCAATGACGCTGGGCAGGAAGGCGGCGAACAACCACATCACCTTGGCAGAATCCGAACCATCGTAATTGGGCGGCGGGTCTGATTGAGGGTCGGTTTCGTTCATACAAATGCACTCATTTCGCCCCGCAATCGGCGAAGCCCGAGTAATACCGGCAGAAGGAGTCCAGCTTACCGTCGGGCCGGATGACATGAGTGCAGCAGCGGTCGATGCGGTCGTCGTCCCACGTGGCGGCGTCCATGAAGGGCTTGATGAATAAACGGAAGGTATGCGATTCATCCAGTTCAAAATCTTTGAGCAGCCGGCCCAGCGGTTCAGATTCGCAGCCGCATTTCATCAGGTCCTCAAGTTTATAGCGTATCTTTGTGCCCAGAAAACCCTGCACGCTTTTGAAGTCGATGAAGTCGCTGACCGAACGAATTTCTCCACCGACCTTGAGCAGATAACCAATGGTGGCGCAGTTTGGGTCGCCGCAGGGCAGGGGCGTGAAATCCTCAAAGCGCAGCTTGCCACCGGACTGGCCGACGGCCGCGAGGATGATGTCCGCCGTGTTCAGGCGACGGAGGGCGCCGACGTCCGGACCGGGTTGCCCGGGCACGCGACCGCTGGTAAAGAGAGGTTGGAAGGCCAGTCCGCGCACGATCGGCCAGCGCAGCCCGAAATCCACGGCAGCCCAGAGATGGGGCAGGTTTTCCGGCGTGACGGTCATGGCCAGCGTCACGGGGAGCTTCATCTTGCCGCAACGTTCCAGACAGCGTTCGCGCGTGGCGCGCAGGTCCGCGCCGCGCAGTCCCTTTTGCCCCGCCTCCTGCGGACCGTCGAACTGCAGGTAGAGCTGGCATTTGCCGTAACGAAAGGTGGTGGCCAGTTCGGCTACAAAGGTGTCGTCATTGGCGATGCGCACGCCGTTGGTGTTCAGCAGCACGTAATCAATCAGCGGATTGGAGTGCAGCCAGCGTAGCAGTTCAAAAAACTGCGGATGCAGCGTGGGCTCGCCGCCGGAGAGTTGGAGGATTTCAATCTTGCCTTTGCGATCCAGCACACCTTGGATGCGGTGTTTTATATCAGCAAACGGGACGGCGTCCAGTTTCGTCCCGGTCCCGACCGGCGAATCAGCGAAACAGGTGGGGCAGGCGAGATTGCAGGAATTGACGATTTCGATGAGGGCGAGGCACGTAGAAAGTTTTTCCATCAGGCCGAGGGCTTCGCCCGGTGCGGCGTTGCGGCCGAGCGTGCCGGCGATAGAACCATCGGCGGCGCAGCAGGCTTGTCCGGTGCCACCCGTCCGGCCCTTGGAGAGCCAGTAGAAGCGGGCCTCGGAGGCGATGCACACACGGGCCTCGCCGTGTTCAGGGCAGGTCCGCCGGAGCCATACCTGGGCCGGCATGCCACCCTGCCGCCAGACTTCTGCCGGACAAGCCGCGTGACACACCGGACAACGCGAGGTCGTGTGTTTGAGCAGTTTGTCAGTGAGTTGAATGGGGTTCGCGAGCATAATAATCAATGCAGCTTGTAAATGGAGCCCAGACTGCAACCAACGAAACAAAGCGAGATGCAGGCGACAGACATGACGGCTGCGAACAGAAGACAAAGCAAAAAACGAAAGGGCCAGGTTAAATCGGCTTTCAAACCTAACATGATTCCGCAGACAATTCCCCCGGCCAAGCCGCCATAAATACAAATAGTTGCAGTCATGGGGGACTGAATCAACACTGCCGCCAGCAGCGTCAGGACCGGCGGCCCAAACAAAAACAGGAAAAATCCGGGCGCAAGAAATTTCTCCGTCGGTCGGCGATGATTATTCGCCAATCCGCCGCCACAAAACGGGCAACTCGCCGCCTTGTGGTCCCGGGGCAATTCCTTCTGGCAATGCGGACACTTCATGGCTGGCCCTCCGGATGCGGTTGCGCCGTGATGGCCGCCAGTAACAAATCGCAATTGACCGCCGCCGGTTCGAGGTCAATGCCTGTCACCGCTTTCGCCGGGTACGGATTGGTCCAGCGTTTGATATAATACAAATATGCCGGCCGCGGCTGGCCCGTCTGGGAGTCGGTTCGTTCGCCCCACACCACGGCGTTCGTGGGAAGTTGATACCAACCGCTCGGATGGGGATTTGACCGGCTGTTCTCGTCATTATAAATGACCGTGACCGGATTAAAACGACTGGTGGACACATCTTTGCCCGCCACCAGCGGTACTATGGCCTCAGTGCCGTCGGCCAGATGTATCACCAACCGGCCGAGGGTGATGTTGGCCGTCCGGTTCCATTCTTCGCCCAGCAAAAAGTCCACTTCCGCACACTTCCGGTCGATGGCGATGTGATTCGTCTCCGACCACCCGTTCCAACTCGTGCGGACGGTGCCGCGCACATCGAAGCCGATGCCCTGCCAGACATGGGTGCCCGGCTTCTCATAGCGGATGCCGATGTTGCCGCCTGGGTTTTGCCCGGGCAATACTTGATCGTAGTTTGCGGATAAATCGAGCATCGCGTCCGTCGCCTGCGTATCGCGCGGGACCAGCAGTTTCGCCACCCGTTCCCGGTTGCGCTGCTGTTGTTGCCAGCCCTGCTCCGCCTGCTGCCGGTGCATCGCCTCCAATTGCGCGGGCGTCATGGGCGGCTCATTGTAATAGTCGAAGGGCAGGCAGCCCATGAAAGCCATGCTGAAGACGAGGCCGAGGCTGCTGCCGGCGAGAAAGAACCCGGCCGATATACGCCGCCGGGGGGTGGAAAAGCGGTGCCAAGCGAGGCCAAAGCCGCCCGCCACACACGCGGCGACCGCGCAGCCGACGGCGGGCCAGAAAGCCGGATGCAGGCCGGCCCAGAGCAGCCAGGAAAATGCCACCGGCAAAATCCAGAGCCAGAGCAGATCAGCCCTTCGATGGGGGTTGGCAGGACTCATAAGCCCATGGTTGATGTCTGCCCTTCGGGTGGCAAGCAAATCTTGGCCCGCCGAGGGAATCGTTTTATTCACCCCACCAGCGTAACCGCACCGGCCCGGTCGGCGTGAATTGAATAAACAAACGTTGACATCGATTAATACGATGTCCGTCGGCGGGTTTGGTGGCTGGGGTGGCGGCCGCACCGGGGCCTTGGGCGCGGACGGTTTTGACTTCCCCCGAGGAAAAGCGGCATTCCAGCCGAACTTGGAATTGGAAGCCAAGCATTCCGACCGGACGTCTGACTTTTGAAATCAGGAGCAGCCATGGATCCATACCTACCGCGGTGAATTATGAAGAAAGTTTCATGATTTATTAATGCTGGCGTCATGTGGCGATGGTCATAATGTCATTATCGATTGATTAAATATACTTTCCTGGTCCGATGAACGGGCCGGCCAAATAAAACAACCAGACCGCCAATCCATGCTTCCCATTCTTCATCAGACCAACCCGGAGCGGGTGGCCGTCCTGCTGTCCCGAATAAATTAGCGCACCGGTTCATGCACATCACCTTTTACAAACCCGGCCAAGTCCCCATTCCTCCCGTCCTCTACGGCGGCACTGAACGCATCATCGCCTGGCTGATGCGCGGGTTGGTCGAGCTCGGCCATCAAGTCACTTTGATCGCCAATGCCCAAAGCCACGTCCCCGGCGTCGAACTGCGCGTGGCCCATCCGGACGCCGACCCCGCGCACTGGCACCGGCTCATCCCCCCCGCCACCGATCTCCTCCATCTCTGGGAAGGTCCCCCCGTCCCGCCCCCCCGGCCCTTCCTCCTCACCATCGAGGGCAACGGCCGTCCCGGCGAAACCTTTCCCCGCAATACCATCTTTGTCTCCCAACGCCACTCCGCCAACCACGGCTCCCGCCATTTCGTCCACAACGGCATTGACGTCGATGAATACGCCTGCGCCGAATCGCGCGGCGATTATGCCATCTTCCTCGCCAAGGCCCGCTGGCCGGTGAAAAACCTCGTCGGCGCCATCCATGTCGCCCGCCGCGCCGGCCTCGAGCTCCGCGTCCTCGGTTCGCGCAACTGGCCCCTGAACCTCCAGCGCTGGCTGCCCCCCATCCGCGGCGTCCGCTACCTCGGCATGATCGGCGGCGACGAAAAACGTGTCCTCCTCGCCCGCGCCCGCTGCCTCATCTTTCCCGTCCGCTGGGAGGAACCCTTCGGCATCGCCCTCACCGAGGCCCTCGCCAGCGGCTGTTACGTCGTCGGCACCCCCTACGGCTCCCTCCCGGAAATCGTCACCCCCGCCGTCGGCCGCCTCTCCGCCCACGCGGCCGACCTCGACGCCGCCGTGAAAAATCCCGGCTCGTTCAAGCCCCGCGCCTGCCGCGAGCATGTCATCCGCGGCGGCTTCACCCATCTGGACATGGCCCGCAGCTATGTGGCCTGTTATCAGCGTATCTTGACGCACGGCTCCCTGGCGGAACCCGGCGAACCCGCCCCGGCCACCCGCCCGGGTTTTCTCGCCAACCACCTCCTGCCGTGGGAAGATTGACCCCATGAAGATCAGCGGCTGCACCTTCTTGCGCAACGGTCAGAAACTCGGC
>Ga0302319_10003011_pt1 | contig 35681 bp, 39 predicted proteins | sample Bog_T0_2_FD_203319 | JGI IMG/M metagenome (GOLD analysis project Ga0302319, IMG submission 203319) | Peat permafrost microbial communities from Stordalen Mire near Abisko, Sweden - Bog_T0_2 | ecosystem: Environmental > Terrestrial > Soil > Wetlands > Peat | place: Sweden: Abisko, Stordalen Mire...
GCCTCCGAGAGAGGACCGGCCTGCGGCTGCGCAGCCGCCGCCTTTCCGCACCGACCCACCGCCGCCCCGCGCCGACCGGCCACCGCCCCGCGCCGACCCACCATCACTCCGCGCCGACCCACCACCTCGCGCCGATCGGCCGCCACCTCGCGCCGATCGGCCGCCACCCCGCGCTGATCAGCTGCCCCCGCCGCCGCGTGAAGTCCGGCCGCCTCGGGACGATGACGGTCGGGGGCCATTTCCTCCACCGGGACGGGGCGACTTTGACGGACCCGGTGGCCGTGGCATGGGTCCGCCGCCTCCCCGCGGCGAGGATCAAACGGGTCCGGGCGCACCGGATGGTCTCGGGCCGCCGGATGGTTTCGCGCCTCCACGCTTCGACGCGGAACGGCCGCCGCGCAATCTTGCGCCGCCTCCGCTTCGCATGGCTCGCGCCGGAGCATCGGGACGCGCCGGAATCCCGGGAAGTTCGGGGGCTCAAAGCGCGAGGCCCAGGCCCTCCGCCGCCAACGCCGGATATCAGACCGTACAGCGCCCGGAAGCCGGCCTTTATTGGGCGCTGACGCGAATTCCCGTGATCGATCCGGCGACCGGAAACCTGGTTCGGGGCACGCTCGTGATGGTGGCGCCGTCGTTTCTGGGCACGCCGCTTTTCTTCGACTTCAAACCGTGGCTGATAGCGCTCGCGGCGGCTGTCTCGGTTTTCGTCTTGTGCTGGCTGCCGTTTATTCGCGGACTCAGCCGTTCGATTTCCCGCCTGACGGACAACACCGGCCGCATCGCGCAAGGGGATTTCGAGAACCACCTTCCCGAAAACCGCGCCGATGAAATCGGACAGCTTTCCGTTTCGATCAACCGCCTGGCGGGCCGTCTTTCCGGCTTCGTGACCGGGCAGAAGAGATTCCTGGGAGACATTGCGCACGAACTGTCCGCGCCCGTTGCGCGCATCCAGTTCGCGGTGGGCATTCTGGAACAGCGCGCCACGGAGGATCAAAGAGAGACCGTCGAAGATCTGCGCGAAGAGATCGGGCACATGTCGGGACTGGTGGGCGAACTGCTCTCGTTTTCGAAAGCCGGTCTGGATGGGGGCAACACCGCACTGGTGGCTACGGAGATTGCCCCGATCGCGCAGCAGGCGGCCGCTCGCGAAGGCGCCGGGGGAGAGCCGGTCGCGGTTGCGATTCCGCAGGCGGTAACCGCCATCGCGGAGCCGAATCTGCTTTTGCGCGCGCTGTCGAATCTGGTGCGGAACGCCGTTCGCTATGCGGGAGCGGACGGGCCGATCACGATTTCGGCGAGGCGCGAGGGCGATGCCGCGCTGATTACCGTCTCGGATTCCGGGCCGGGTTTGCCGCCCGATGAACTGGACCGCGTATTCACACCGTTCTATCGGCTGGACGCGTCACGCAACCGCGAAACGGGCGGCGCGGGGCTGGGGCTGGCGATCGTCAAGAGCTGCGTGGAAGCGTCGGGCGGTACGGTGGAATGCAGGAACCGCGAGCCGCACGGACTGGAAGTGGAGATTCGTTTGAAAGCCGCGGGGTAGCTGCAGCACGGTGGCGTTCGCGGCTAGGAAACCGTTTCTTCCGGTGTCGGCCGGGCGTGGGGAAGTCCAAACTGTAGCCGTCCGGCTCGGCGAAGCAGGTGCCGTTCCCAACTGCGGCTCCGATGGTCCGACGCCGAAGGAGGAGGTCTGTCGTGGAAAAACTCGCCTGGTTTTGCAGGTTTTGTGCGCAGGGGGTGCGACACGGAAAGTGATAGATTCGGGGAAGCGCAGGGATTACGCCCACGAGCCGCGCGCGTAAGCAAGCGCAATCGTCGGGATAAACCGGCGTGTAGTCGGGGATGAAAGAGCCCCACAAGAAGGAGTAGCGAACCATCTTGACCTCGAGTCTTGCGCCGGGTGCCGCGAGGAGCCGGGTGAAGCGTGGACAGAGGCACCGGCGGGCCGGGAATTGAGCTTCGAAACGCAATTCGGGGGCCGACCGTGTGCTCACAACGGGAAGGCAATACCGACGGGAGCGCAATCGCGAGTTCCCGCCGGACCCGGCGTAGTCCGAGAGCCATGAGCACGTCGGGAAACTACACGCGCGAGAACCGGGAGACCTCGCCGGCATCCGGGGCTTACCAGCCGCCGGATCGGCACGGGAAGCCAAAAGCACAATCCGTGCATGAACGCCGGGGAGGAGTCGAACAGAGGCGTAGTACCTGCGAAGCAGCCGAACAAGACTCGCGGAAACGCGGGAGGCGGAGGTTGCGAAGGGAAGGCCTCTGACTGAGGAGAACAACATGGAACCTGACACCCCACCAACACAGAGTGGAGCACGGGTGTCACAGGGACTAAATGGTGTGCGCGAAAGAGCGCGGAAGAACAAACAGGAACGGTTCACGGCACGGCGCCACCATGTGACGGTCGACCTGCTGCGGGAAAGCTTTTGCGGATTGAAACGTAAGGCCGCGCCCGGAGTGGACGGCGTGACGTGGAAGGAGTACCAAAGGGGGCGGTGATCTCGCCGCTGCTTGCGAATATCTATCTGCATCACGTACTATCTGCATCACGTACTCGACCAGTGGACAGACCAATGGAGGCAGAATGCGCAAGGCGACGTCATCATCGTTCGCTATGCGGACGATGCCGTCGTTGGGTTCCAGCACGAATACGAAGCGAAGAAGTTCCTCAAAGACTTACGAACAACTGAGCAAGCACGGGCCGCACATTGGCCGTGCGCGAGGAGGTGATCGCTGGGCCAATGCTCCCCGGTTATACGCCGGCGAACACGCGCTCCACATACTCGCGGCTGCGCTTCAGATCCTCGGCCAGCGGACGCGTTTGCTGCGTCTGCGGGTCCCACGCCAGTTCGACCGTTAACCAGCCCGTGTAGCGCAGTCTCTTCAACCCTGCGGCGACCGCTTTGTAATCGACATCGCCGTCGGCAAGTTCTTCCAGCCACGTGCCTCCCGACGAGTTCCGCAAGTGGACGTCGCCGATCCGCGTTCCCGCTTCCTTCAGGATCTCCATCACGTTCTCGCCGCCACGGTAAACCCAGTGCGTATCGAGGCAAATGCCGACATTTCCCGCGGCCGTGTGGTGGAAGAAGTAGCGCCACTCGCGGGCATGATCGGCCATCTCCGGAGCGTGAGCGTGGACGAGCAACCGGAGTCCGCGTTGCTTCAGATCGGCGCCCAGTTGGTCCAGCGCCTGCGCCTCCGTGACCAGCTCGGCGTCGGTCTTCGCTGCGCCCCGGGGCTTGGGATGCAGTTGAAGCTGATCGCTTCCAGTCCCTTGTGCGGCTTCAGCCGGTCGGCGTAGGCGAGCGTTGTCTCGTGCGTCAGATGCCACCTATCGTCATGCATCGGGCCACCGATATAGGCGATGGGCAACGCCAGCCCGTACTTATCCAGCAGAGCCAACGAGTCGTTGGTCTTATCCGGCGGGAAATATGTCGATGTCAGTTCCACTGCCCGATAGCCCGCCGCGCCGACGGTGCTCAGGATCTCGCCGACGTGGTCGATGGTCTTCTGTTTTCGCTCGCCGTAATCCTGTTCGAAGACGTAACACTGGCATGCGATGCGAGCCACCGTTTTCGCCGCGGCGAGTGGGGCGGCAGCGGCCATCAGCAGCCAATCGCGGCGAGTCGGGTATGTCAACCTGATAAAGATGCTACAACATGGGAGCCGCGTTGCAGTGGCTGGGTTGTTTGGCGCACTGTTGGGCGCGCTGTTTGCTCCGCTCGCGTGTGCGCAGATCCCCGACGTCACGGCGCTGCTGAAGGAGGTCCAGGAGCACCAGCGGCAGACCGATGCGATCCGCGAAAATTACACGTTTCATGAGATCGTTCGCACGGACGTGCTGGACGGCGCCGGCAAGGTGAAGGAGACGAAGAGCGAGGAGTCCGAGGTGTTCTTCGTCAACGGGCATCGCATCATCCGGCAGGTGAAACGCGACGGCGTGGAACTGAGCGCAAAGGAACAGGAGCGCGAACTGGAACGTGTCCGGAAAGAAATCGACGGTTACGTGAAGGCGGCGCGCGGCGACCAGCGCGGACGCGGCGGCGGACGGGCTCGCTTTGTCACCCTGATTCTGGCGGTGGCGAAGACCTCGAATGCACGCCGGGTGCAGTTTCGCGGCCGCGATACGCTGGTTTTCGATTTCGAAGGCGACCCGAAGGCGAAGGCAAGCGGCATGGACCAGAGCGCGGCGAAGAAGCTGGCGGGAACGATCTGGATCGACGAAGCCGACCGGCAGGTGGCCCGGATGGAAGTGCATTTTTACGACAATTTCCGCATCGGCGGGGGTCTGCTGGCCAGCGTTCAGAAGGGTACCAGCATGAATGTGGATCAGGGTCCGCTGGGAGATGGCTTATGGATGCAGGTGGCTACCGAAGATCATCTGGCCGCGCGCGTCGTGGTCAGGAATTTGCGGGAGAATCTGCATATTCAGGATTTCGATTATAAGAAATTCGACATCGGGATGGCCCAGCAGATTGCCGCGCCGGGGCGGAAAGAGTGAGCCGCAAAGTCTACGTCGCATGAACACCACTACAAGACCGGAGTGCCCATGCCGGCCGATCGGTGGTTAAACTGTGTGCGTCGGAAAAGTTCAACTTGGGGTTACGCCTGACGGGAGGTTACGCCCTGATGGGGTTGTTGGCCGCCGCCGAACCCGACATGATGCGGCACATGCTCCCCGCCGACGCTCCGCAGCAGGATCCGGACGCGTTCGGGAAGTCGGCGCTCGGCCGGAAGAGAAGCGCGAATCAGCCCGGCGAAACGCGGCGAGAATCTATTTCGGGTGCGGAATCAACTTGAGGATTCGATAGGTGTCACCGGCAATCGAAAAGTAAAACCGCCAGTCTCGATTCACCCGTGCCTGCCACAGATCGTTCCTCTCGTCGTATTTCTTCGCCCGCAGGGATGGATGCCGAAGATCCTGTTCGAGCAGCCTTGCCTGCTTGAAGGCTCTCTTAACAGCGGCCGACGCGGACTCCAGGGAATCGATAACAGCATCGGCATACTCAACGGTCATCGTGAGCGCTTGTTGGTTTTCCTGTCTGCGGAGCGATTCGTCAGCTCCCTTTCGATGTGCGCGATCATCTCGTCCGCGGAATCGAAGGGGCCGTGAAACGGGCCTTTCCGCGCCTCAAGCAACTGGGCGTCGATTTTCCGCCGTTGCGCGGGCATATATTCGCCGGTTGCCGCAGGTTTAGCCGACGCCGGCTTGTGCCTGATGTTGATGACGCCGCCAGCCCCCCTGAACTCCAGTCGGTCGCCCGACTTAATGCCCGCCGGGCGCTGAATGCTGCGGGGTACCATCAACTCCTTGTCATTTTTCACCGTTACTGTCATGGCAAGTCACCCGCTCCCGTCTGAGGAAAGCATAGCGGCCTGGAAGCAGCGTGTCAAATCGCGATATCCGGCCAATCCCGGTGCCAGGCATGCTCAAAACACCCCTCTTGTTATCCTGATTCTTAAACCTCGCGCAACAGCGTAAATCCGAAGGAGAACCACCGCAATATGCCCGTGAAAGTTGGTATCAACGGCTTCGGCCGCATTGGCCGGAATGTCGTCCGCGCCGCCCTGAACAATCCCGAGATCGAATTCGTCGCCGTGAACGACCTCACCGACACGAAGACTCTCGCTCACATGACGAAGTACGATTCCCTGCTCGGGCCGCTGCCGGGGAAGGTCTCGGTCGATGGCGATTTCATCGTGATCGGCGACCGGCGCATCAAAGTATTCGCCGAGAAGGACCCGGCTCTCATCGACTGGAGTTCCCTCGGCGCGGAAATCGTGATCGAATCGACCGGCCGTTTTGTCGACAAAGCAAATGCGTCGAAGCACCTGCGCGGCACCGTGAAAAAGGTCATCATCTCGGCCCCGGCCAAGGACGAAGACATCACTATCGTGCTCGGCGTCAACGACGGCTCTTACGACGCTTCGAAGCATCACGTCGTCTCCAACGCTTCCTGTACCACCAACTGCCTCGGCCCGGTGGTCAAGGTTCTGCAGGAGAAGTTCGGCATCGAACGCGGCTCGATGACCACCATCCACTCGTACACGAACGATCAGAACGTTCTCGATTTTCCCCACAAGGATCTGCGCCGCGCCCGCGCCGCCGCCATCAACATGATTCCGACGACCACCGGCGCCGCGAAAGCGATCGCGCTCGTGATGCCGGAACTCAAGGGCAAGCTCGACGGCTACGCCATGCGCGTTCCCACGCCCGACGTTTCGGTAGTCGACCTCGTCGTCATCCTCAAGACGAACACCACCGACAAAGAAGTTAACGCGGCTCTCAAGGCCGCTGCGGAAGGCGAACTGAAGGGCATTCTCGAATACACCGACGATCCCGTCGTTTCATCCGACATGCTGCACAACCCGCACAGTTCGATCGTCGACGGGCTTCTGACCAAGGTGATGGATGGCAACTTCCTGAAGGTTGTCGCCTGGTACGACAACGAGTGGGGATACTCCTGCCGCGTCAACGATCTGGTCGAATTCATGGCGAAAAAAGGCCTCTGATTCCCGCCGAAACACGTGGCCCGGCGAGCCTTTGTGTCGGGCTGCGGCTTACGGCAACAACGTCCTGTTTTTTCCGTGCAGCCAGGTCGCGCGCTGTTGCCGGAAAGTTTCACGCGAAAAATGGGGATTCCGCGCCACGCTGAGTTGTAGTATGATCTAGCCTATGAAGAAAACCCTCTTGGCCCTCGTGGCTATTCTCAGTTTTACGTTTTTCGCTAACGCAGCCGATTTCAGCGGCAAGTACGTTCGGGATCCTGCGGCGGCTCCTGCTGGCGGCGGTGGTGGTGGTGGTCGCGGCGGTGCCGGCGCGACCTGGGAGTTCAAGGTCGCTGGCGCAACACTCACTGGCTCGCGCACCCAGGCCGGGCGCGGCGGCGGCGATCCTGTCGTCACCGCGATCGCCGACGGCAAGGTCACCGGCGATACCTTTTCGTTCAGCATTATGCAGGCCGGCCGTGGCGGCGGCGACCCGATGAAAATCGAATATACCGGTAAAGTAACTGGCGACGGCAAGCTGGAAATCACTGCCGACATCGGTGGCCGCGGACCGCAGACGACCCCCCTTGTAAAAGCACCGATGTAAACTTCGGGCTTGCAATAGCCCGAATTGGCGGAGGGTGGACTAACAGCGGTCTGAACCCTGGCCGTGTAAGCCTCGGACAACATCATCACGAGACACCGCACGAGTGCCGGCATCAAATCGGATGCCGGTGTTCGTGCGGTGTTTTTTTGCCGTAAGATGCAAATTCCATCCGCGGATCTTGTAAAACAGTGTAATCTGTCCGGCCAAGGTAACCCTCCGGCCCTTCCCGTCATCATTCCACTTATGAAAACAACGCTTTTGGCCCTCGTGGCCATTTTGTGTCTTACCTTTGCGGCTTCGGCGGCAGACATCTCCGGCAAGTGGTCTGTGGACGCGTCCGCCGCTCCCGCCGGCGGTGGCCAGGGTGGCCGCGGCGGTGGCATGGGCGGCGGAACCTACGAATTCAAGGTCGCCGGCTCGACCCTTACTGGTTCCATCACGCGCGCGGGCCGTGGCGGCGGCGATCCGACCGTGACCCCCATCGCGGAGGGCAAGATCGATGGCGACACGTTCACCTTCAGCGTGACCAATAATTTCGGCGGCAATGAAATGAAGGTCGTCTACACCGGTAAGGTCGTCGGCGACAAGCTGGAACTCACGTTCGATATGGGTGGCCGCGGCGCCAGAACCATCACGCTGAAGAAGGGCGAGTAGCTTAATCCCGGGCACTTTCCCGGTACGAAAAGCAATTGATCGAGTGTGGAAACGGCCCGGATTGTCAGCGCCACGGGCCACTTCGTGTGGTGTCTTCAAGCCGTTGTTGCTCGTTTGGAAGCGTCGGGATTTTAATTGGAAGCGTCGGGATTTTAAGAGGACTGAAATTCATGCTGCGTTCGACTTGTCTGATTTTGCTGATATTTTCCGGGGTTGCGGCTGCCGATGTGCAGAACGGCATCGTTCGCTCCGGCGGCCAACCGATCCCCGGCGCCACAGTATCGGCGGAGTGCGGTACCGACAGCAAGATTACGACCACCACCGACGACGCCGGACGGTTTGAAATCGGTGGCCTCCCTTCTACGTCCTGCAAGTACACCGTATTGATGTTCGGGTTCGAGCCCTTGCAGAAGGATGCGGCGGCATCATCGACTCCGGTCGTTTTCGATCTCTCGATGCAGTCCCATGCGAGCATTCCGGTTGCGCCCAAACCGGTCGTGGTCGCCCCCGCCACGCCAGCGGTTACAACTACGGCCCCGGTCCCAACCCCTGCGGCGCCTCCCGCTCCTGCTCCCACCCCGGACCTGCCCAAGCCCAGTATGGCCGCTGCGGCTGCAGCCGTCCAGGGTCCTCCGCCAGGCGGTCGTGGTGCTGGCCGAGGCGCTCGCGGAGCCACGGGTGCCACCGGCGCTAATGCGCGTGGCGGACGAGGCACGCAGGCTCAGGGTGGCCGTGGTGGCGGCGGCTTTACGAATCTTAGTCTCGTTCAGAACGAGGATGCACCGGCAGCGTCGGACGCCCCACCTGCTTCGCTAGCTGGCGCAGGCGATCCGGGAGTCTCCACAGGCGACGCATTTACGGTCAACGGAACTTTGAGTCAGGGCGTCCAGGCGCAGCTTGGCGACGGCATGGGCATGGGCGGACCGGGAGGGTTTGGATTTGGCCCCGGTGGCCCCGGTGGCAACGACCCCTTCGGAACCGGCGCTGGTGGTGATCTGGCCGCCGCCGGTGGCCGCGGCGGTGGTCGCGGCGGCGCGGGCGGCGGACGTGGCGGTGGCGCGGGCGGTGCGGGTGGCGCGGCCGGATTTGCAGGTGGCGGCGGTTTTGGCGGCGGCGGCGGTGGCCGTGGAGGCGGCGGTGGTGGGCGCGGGGGCCCGGGTGGTCGTGGCGGCCGCGGACCCAACGGTGTCACTGCGTTTGGTAACCGCGCGGGTCGCGGACGCGGTCCGCAATGGCAGGCAGCCCTCGTCTACAACTTCCAGAACTCGGCGCTGAATGCCCGTCCCTACGATCTGGCTTCTCCCACTTCGAGCGGGATTGCTCCGGTCAAGCCGGCCACAGCGACCAATTCGCTGGGAATCACCCTCGGCGGCCCGATCATGATTCCGAAAACGAAGATCAATCTGAAGAATTCCCGCTGGAACGTGAATGTCACCGGAGCGCGCAACCGCGTCGGCGTCGAAAACGTTTCGAGCGTTCCCACCGCGGCGGTGCGCACAGGAAATTTCTCCAGCGTCCCGAACATCATCTACGATCCTCTTTCGGGCGGAACGACTCCGTTTCCGGGTAATATCATTCCGCAAAACCGTATCAGTACGGCGGCGGAGGCCTTGTTGGGTTACTATCCTTCGCCCACTGGCGTCGGCCTCATCAAGAACTACGAATTCGACGCCAGCAATCCAAACAACACCAACACCTTCACTTCTCAGATTTCCGAACCGCTCACTACGAAGGACCGTCTCAACATCAACATGTCGGCGCAGAGCCGCAACTCCGCCACATACCAGACGTTCGGCTTCAGAGACCCGACGAGCGGCGGCGGCAAGGCCCTGACGGTGGCGTATGCGCGCACCCTCCAGCCGACCCTGGTCAATACGATCACAGTGGGGATCAACCGCAACGCGACCAACAACCTCTCGTACTTTTCCTGCCCCAACGGTGCCAGCGGGACCAACGCCGCCGGTGTCAGCTGCGCCGGCGCCGCTAACATCGCCGCGGAGTACGGAATCAACGGCGTGCTGGCGACCCCGGCGACATACGGGCCGCCCACGCTGAGCTTCTCGGGTGCATCGGGAACCTCGAGCCTCTCGGATAGTACGCCCTCCACCAATCACTCCACCACGCTTTCCCTCACCGACGTCGTCGCGAAGACCTACGGAAAACACAATCTTGCTTTTGGCGTCAACCAGTCGAAGCGCTACACGAATTCGCTGACTGCGAGCAACGCCCGCGGAACGTTCTCCTTCACCGGCGTCAACACCCAGCAACAGGCCGTGGGATCGAACGACGTACTCGGACCCGTTTCCGGCACCGGTTACGACATCGCCGATTTTCTTCTCGGCCTGCCCGGGTCCACTTCTATTACCAACTACCTCAACGGCAACGACGTATTCTACTATCGTCAGCACACGTCGTATGCCTATGCCAACGACGATTTCCGCCTCAACACCAAAGTAACGATCAACGCCGGCCTGCGCTGGGAATACTTTGCCCCGGAAACCGAAAAGTACAACCACATGGCAGACCTCGATTTTGCGCCCAGTGGAACCGCCCTCACCCTCGTCACGCCGGGTCAGACCAATCCCTACACGGACACGCTGACACAGAAGGGTCTGATCAATCCCGATTACCGGATGTTCGAGCCGCAGTTCGGTATCGCGGCTAAGCCGTGGACCAAGCGCCCGATCGTGTTCCGGGCGGGATATGGAATTCGCTACAACGGCGCCGCGCTGCAGACGCAGGGGAACAAACTTGTGATCCAGCCTCCTTTCGTGCAATCGGTCAGCCTAACTCCGCAGCAGGCTTTAGCCGACACGGGTGCGACGTTGACGTTACAAAACGGTTTTCCGTCGTTACCGGTCGGTTCCGTCACCAATACCTACGCGGTTGCCCAGAACTACAAGCCGGCGATGGCGCAGCAGTGGAACTCCATAATCCAGTACACTCTGGGCCGTTCCTACGTTATTCAGGGCTCTTACTTCGGCACCAAGGGCACGGATCTCGACGTGCTGCTGGGACCCAACCGGGCGACGCCTGGTCCACAGGCCACGGAGGCCTCCCGTATTCCGATTCCCAATGCGCTCGCCAACGTTCAGCTGGATGAGTCGATCGGCAAGTCGATTTTCCACGAAGGTCAGTTGCAGGTTACGAGACGGCTGGCGAAGGGCTTCGGCGGTTCGGCCACGTATACTCTGCAAAAGTCGATAGACAATTCGTCCACTCTGGGCGGCGGCGTGGTGGAGATTGAAAATAACATACTGGCGGAACGGGCGCTGACGCCCGGCGTTCCCCACCAGGGTCTGGCCGTGACGTTCAATTACCAGTCGCTGCAAACCGTACAGAAGAGCGACTTCTACTGGAATCTCGTTCGTGGATGGCGCGTGAACGGCACCTATCAAATCACCTCGGGCAACCCCTTCACCGCCACCGTTTCGGGCGATCCTTCGGGCACGGGCGTCATCAGCGCGGAACGTGCGGACGCGACGGGATTACCCGTATCGGGCGGGAACTGCGCTACCTGCCAGTACTTCAATACGGCCGCGTTTACTTTGGTGCCCGCCGGCACTTACGGCAATGCCGGCCGCGATACGATTCCCGGCATCGTAAACTTTTCGATCAGCGCCAATGCCTCGCGGTCCTTCCAGATCGGTGAGAAGCACAGGCTTCAGCTGACGTTCATGACCAACAATCCGCTGAACCATCCCTCGATCACCGGGATTGGCACCGTGGTGGGCACTAACACTTACGGCATACCGACCACGGCGGGTGGTATGCGGACCGTGTCCGCGAATGCAAGGTTTACGTTCTGAGTCGCATGCCGCACGAAAATCGCCGCGAGAGCGGCTCCATAGGCCGCGAGAGCGGCTCCATAGAAAGAGGCGAGACGAGGTAGCACCAACATGAAGCGTTCACTCATATTCGGACTGGTGTTCCTCCTGTCATTCGGGAATCTCCCTGCGCAGCAGGCGCCCGTGACCTTCACGTCGAACACGACGTTCGTCATCATCGACGTCACAGTCAAGGACAAAGCGGGAAAAGTAGTCGAGGACCTGAAGAAGAACGATTTCGTGCTGACCGAAGGCGGCAAGGCGCAGACGATCGAAGTCTTCGATTTCCAGAAACTGGATATCGATACGCCCCCTCCGCCCGTCAAGCCCGTCAACGAATCTAGAGACGCGAAGCCGGCGACTCCGGGTGCGGGCACCCCGGTCGGAAAGCCCGCCAACATCGGCGGCGCGATCGTTTAGACCGCCCAGCCGGCTCCGGCGGCGGCCAGACCCATGCCTGTTGCGGTGAAGCCAGGCGACGCCCAGCATCATCCGGTATCAGGACCGCCGTGTCGTCGCCATGCTGTTCGACTTCAGCATAATGGCGATTCCGGAGCAGATCCGCGTCCAGAAAACCGCCATCGATTTCATCCACAAGGACCTGAAGCCGGCCGACCTGGTGTGCATCATGATCGCAACCACTGGTCCGCAGGATATCGCGCAGGATTTCACCGACGATAAAGACGCCCTCGACGCGGCCGTCAAGAAGTTCCATATCGGCGAAGGCGCCGACATGGTGGACAATCTCGGATCGGGCGACACTTCCGACGGCAACACTTTCAGCGCGGACCAGTCCGAGTTCGATATTTTCAACGTCAACAAGAAACTCACGACCATCGAGACCGCCGCCAAGGTGCTGGCCGAGTTCCCGGAGAAGAAAGCTCTGATGTATTTCTCCAGGGCATCACCCAGTCGGGCCTGGACAATCAGGCGGAACTGATGAAGCTGATCAACTCGGCGAAGAAGGCCAACGTGGCCATCTATCCTGTCGATGCCCGTGGCATGACGGCATCGGCGCACGGGGGAGACGCCATCACGGCATCCGGTTCCGGCAAAGGCCTGTTCACCAGCGGCGCACAGTCCGGTTCGGGCGGCGGACGCGGCGGCGCGGCCAACGACTCCGCGCAGGAAACTCTCGCGACGATGGCGGCCGATACCGGTGGGAAGTTGTTCGCCGAAGACAACGATCTGGCGGTCGGCATGAAGCAGGCGCGCGACGATATCGGCAGCTACTCCATTCTCGGCTACTGCAGCACCAATAAGAAGATGGATGGCAAGTACCGCGCCGTGAACGTCAAGCTGACGCGCGCCGACGTGGCCTCCGCGAAGCTCGATTACAAGCACGGCTACTTCGCGGAAAAGGAATTCGGCAAATTCACCGCGGCCGATAAGGAAGACCAGCTGTAGCAGGCTCTGATCCTCGGTGATCCGATCACCGATCTGACCCTCGCCGCCGAAATCAATTACTTCCGGCTCGCCCGCGACCGCTATTTCGTTCCGTTCAGCGTAAAGATCCCGGGTTCGGAAATCGCGCTGGCGAAGGTGAAGGGGAACGTGAAGACGGACCTGGATTTTGTCGGCCAGTTGCGCGATAACAAGGATCAGATGAGAGGCGTGGTGCGCGACGGCATTACCATCCAGCTGGCCCAATCGACGCTGACGGAGCTGAACAACCGGACGATTGCCTACGATACCGGCTTCACCGTTCCGCCGGGAACCTACAAACTCAAATCCTCACCCACGAAAACGAAACCGGCAAGATGGCGACTTACGAAACGAATGTCGTCGTTCCCGATCTGGCGGCCGATCAGCCGTCGAAAATCAAGACCAGTTCGATCGTGCTGAGCAGCCAGCGCCAGCCCCTGAAAGCGGCGTTGGCCAAGGCCGACCCCAACAGCCGGGTAGCCGACTCGAATCCTCTCGTCGACGACGGGCAGCGGCTGGTGCCCAACATCACGCGTGTCTTCCGCAAGGACCAGAACCTGTACGTGTACATGGAAGTATACGACCCGGCCTTGGGCGCCGACCAGAAGCCCAGCGTGGGGGCGACTCTTTCGTTCTATCGCGGCAAGAACAAGATGTTCGAATCCGAGCCGGTGCATCTGGACAGCTTCATACCCCAGCGCGGTCAGACTCTGCCCGTGAAATTTCAGGTGCCGCTGTCGCAGCTTCCGACGGGTGTTTATACCTGCCAGATCAACCTGATCGACGAAAACGGCCATAAGTTCGGATTCCAGAGAGCGGAGATCAAGGTTCTGCCCTCGCAGAATGCGGCACCGGCTCCGTCCGCCGCAGCCAAGTCCGGATTCTGACGTGGGGCGGACCGCTGGGCTTGACCCACTCGTCCGCGCGCGACGCCCACGTATTACGCCCCCTCCGCCACGCCCGCGCAGAACGGATTCGATCGGGCTCCGGGCTGGTGGGGGATGACGGCGTCTGACTCAATGAAGCGCGCAGGCTGTTCGTGTCCGTTGCGCGCGACATAAAAAGATTCGTCTACGAGAGAACTTTTTCAAACATGTTTGAAAAACGTCCCGTAGGTTGTGGGGCACATGCAGCGTACCCGCGAAAGACGTAGTACGAGGCCCCAGAGGGCGGATAATTCACTGGCGGCAGGATACGGCGGCCTAAGAATCCGACCCCCTGCCGCGACGGCGTCTTACTCCACCGCGGCGGGAAAAGTGTCTTCATTATTGCCTTGTTTCCGAGCTTTTTCTTAGCTTTTTCCGATCCGTGTGCATCTGTGTGCATCTGTGGCCCTAAAAATCTAATCGTCCGTTCCCGAATCCCCCACCTTCAACACCGCCAGGAACGCCTCCTGCGGAATGTCCACGCGCCCCACGCGCTTCATCCGCTTCTTGCCTTCTTTCTGCTTCTCCAGCAGCTTCCGTTTCCGCGAAATGTCGCCGCCATAACATTTCGCGATCACGTTCTTGCGCATCGCCGAAATCGATTCGCGGGCGATAATCTTCGCCCCGATCGCAGCCTGCAGCGCAATCTCGAACATCTGCCGCGGTATCAGCTTCCTCATGCGTTCGATCAGCGTCTTGCCCCGCTCATACGCATGGTCGCGATGCACGATCATCGAAAGCGCATCCACCGGTTCGCCCGCGATCAGCACGTCCAGCCGCACCATCGGCGAAACGCGGTGCCCCGCCAGGTGGTAATCGAGCGAGGCATACCCGCGCGACACGCTCTTCAGCTTGTCGTAAAAATCCATCACCACTTCGTTGAGCGGAACGTCGTACGTCAGCATCACGCGGCCCGATCCGATGTACTCGAACTTCTTCTGCACTCCGCGCTTGTCTTCGAGCAGCGCCAGGATGCCGCCCAGATACTCCTCGCGCGTAATCACGGCCGCTTCGATGATCGGCTCTTCGATGGTGTCGATCTCCGTCGGCGTCGGGAAGCGCGTCGGATTGTCCACCTCCAGCACTTCGCCTTTCGTGGTCGTGATGCGGTAACGAACGCTCGGCGCGGTGGTGATCAGGTTGATATCGAACTCGCGCTCCAGCCTCTCCTGCACGATTTCCAGATGCAGCAGCCCGAGGAATCCGCAGCGGAAACCAAAACCCAGCGCCACGGAACTTTCCGGCTCGAAGCTCATCGCGCTGTCGTTCAGTTGCAGCTTCTGCAGCGCATCGCGCAGCAGCCCGTGCTCGTGCGATTCCACCGGATACAGCCCGGCAAACACCATCGGCTTGATCTCTTCGAAGCCGGGCAGCGGTTCGGCGGCCGGGTTTTCGGCGTCGGTCACCGTATCGCCGATCTTCGCGTCCGCCACGTTCTTGATGTTGGCGTAGATGAACCCGACTTCGCCCGCCACCAGTTCCTGCGACGGAATCGCTTTAGGCGACTGGTAACCCAGCCCTTCCACGTCGAACTGCTGGCCGTTGGCCCAGAGGCGTATGCGCTGACCCATGCGCAGCTTGCCGTCGATCACGCGCACCAGCACAATCACCCCGCGGTACGGATCGAACCACGAATCGAAGATCAGCGCGCGCAGCGGCTGGTCCGCATCGCCCGTGGGCGGCGGCACGCGCTTCACGATCGCCTCCAGAATCTCGTGAATCCCGATCCCCTGTTTCGCGCTGCAAAGAATCGCGTCGGTGGCGTCGATGCCGATCACTTCCTCGATCTGTTCCCGCACGCGCTCCGGCTCGGCCGCCGGAAGATCGATCTTGTTGATCACCGGGATGATCTCGAGATTGTGCTTCAGCGCGAGATACGTATTCGCGAGCGTCTGCGCTTCCACCCCCTGCGACGCGTCCACCACCAGCAGCGCTCCTTCGCACGCCTGCAGGCTGCGCGACACCTCGTAGGAGAAATCGACGTGCCCCGGCGTATCGATCAGGTTCAGCTGATACATGTTGCCGTCGTCCGCTTTGTAATCGAGCCGGACGGCGTGCGCTTTGATGGTGATGCCGCGCTCGCGTTCCAGATCCATGGAATCGAGCACCTGCTCCATCATTTCGCGCTTGGTGAGAGCGCCGGTGGTTTCGAGAAGGCGGTCGGCGAGGGTACTTTTACCGTGGTCGATGTGGGCGATGATAGAGAAATTGCGTATGAATTCGGGGACCATGCGGTAAGATAGGGCTGAACTTCGATTATCCCATAGACGTCGGAACCCCTGCGAATATTAGCGAATGAGCACCGATAGTTATAGTCCGCCCGCTGCCCTGAACGCCGCCGGACTGCGTCTCGCGGTGGTCGTCAGCCGCTTCAACGGTTTCGTCACCGATCGTCTCCGCGAAGGAGCTCTTGAAGCGATCGCGGAAACCGGTGGCGCGATCGCCGAACGGGATATCGTTCAGATCCCCGGCGCCTGGGAATTCCCCGTAACCGTTCGTGCTCTGGCTGAACGAGACCGGTACGACGCCATCGTCTGCCTCGGCGCCGTCATTCGCGGCGATACGCCGCACTTCGACTACGTAGCCGGAGAAGCCGCCCGCGGCATTGCCGACGCTTCCGCGGCAACCGGCATCCCCATGGCCTTCGGAATCCTGACCACCGACACCGTCGAACAGGCGACGGATCGCGCCGGCGGCAAGCACGGCAATAAAGGTTACGACGCCGCCATGACGGCAATCGAGATGGCAATCTTACTGCGCGGACTGCGGGCGGAAACCTAGTGGCCAGGCACAAAGCGCGGGAACAAACGCTGCAGATGCTGTTCGAGTGGGATTTGCGCCGCACTCCGCTCGACGATATCGCCCGCGGCTACTATGAATCGCTGCTGGTCGGTGACGATTCCACAGCCAAACCGCGGCCCGACGCCTTCGCGCGCAGTCTGCTGCAGGGCGTCACGGAAGAACTTCCCGCCATCGACGAACTGATCGCGCGCCATGCTGCGCACTGGCGTCTCGAACGTATGCCCGCAGTGGATCGCAACGTTCTGCGCCTGGCAGTCTACGAAATGCTGCGTACCGATACGCCCGCCGCCATCGTCATCGACGAGGCTCTGGAACTGGCCCGCCGGTTCGCGGGCGAAGAGTCCGTGCAGTTCGTCAACGGCGTGCTGGACGCGGTGCGCAAAGAGCTTCCCGCGAAAATTCCGCTCGCCGCCGGAGCGCGCGGCCCGATCCCGCCCGCATAGTTTCTTGCCAGTTCACCCTGCCCCCTGCGGCCACTGCCCGGATTCCCGCTGCCTTCCGCTGCACTGGTTGATAACACTTGAATGAAGCTGCCTTTCCCATTTGCTGCTCTTCCTTCCCTCAATGGCCTGCGCACGAACCGCAGAAGAAGTCGTGGCGAAGGTCCCGGAATGCCACGGCCACGTAAGAAAGGTCCCGGCGGCGATCCGGCTGGCAAGGGTTCAACGTAATGAAGTGTTTGAAGTGTTATCTGTTTTTCTGAGTTGCCGAACTACGGCGAATCGAATCGTTGCAGGAGCTGGGCCGAGCCGAAGAGCGTGAGCAAGGCGACTACCAGGCACAACGCACTCGCGGCGGGCGAGAAGTACTTCAGCGATAAACCCGCGATGGCCATCAGCGCGGCCGCGAACCACCCACAGAGATCAGTTTGGAGGCGTGACAGGCCAGCTGCCTGCAACCGCAGGGCGAAATGGTCCGGACTTCCACGCCACCACGGCAGGCCTTTGCGCAGACGAATGACCGTGATGAAGACCAGCTCAAATAGCGGTATCCCGGAGATGAGCATGACCTCAGGCCCATAAGGCCATGGACCGCGCCCTCCGAACAATGTCATTGAAAAAGAGGCAATCAAGAACCCCAGTAAGTGACTTCCCGCGTCGCCGAGGAAGATGCTTGCCGGCGGAAAGTTAAAGACGAGAAAACCGAGTGCGGCGCCACATGCAGCGATTGGATGAGTGCCGCCCGCGGCATTCTCGAAGCTGAGCGCTGCAAGGGCTATGGCGCTGATGCCCGCAGCTAAGCCATCGCATACGTCGATCATGTTGTACGCATTTACCAGGGTTACTATCCACAGCGTCGATAGAAACACGCCGGCGAAAGAACTTCCGGGGACGACGAACCGATTCCCGAGAAGCACAGCGATCAAAGCTACGACGACTTGAAGGCCGAATTTCGGTGGCGCTGAAAAAGCCTTCCGATCATCGCAGATCCCCAACGCCAGAAACAAGAAGGCGGGCAGCGCGAATCGGCGCATACCCGCTAGAACAGCGACGGGGCTCTCCGTTCGCAGGCAAGAGATCCCTGCCAAATAGCCGAGGAAAACGCCCACGCCGCCCAAATAGGCAACCGGCCATTTGTGTTGTTTCACAATTGGATTGGGGTGGCTTACAAATCTCAATCCGATAGCGGCGTACCGAGACATCAGAGTTCCCACCACGGACGAACCAAACGCAAGCCCGAACACCGGGCCGATTGTCATGATTTCGCTCCGCAGGCCGGGCCCGCATTCTCTGCCCATTCGAAGCCGTCCCTCATGACCTGCGACATGGATGAATACTCCCAACGGCCATAACGGCCCAGTAGTTCCACACCGCGTCGGCTGAAAAACGCGCGGGCGGCGTCAGCTATGCGGTGACTGGCCTTAGTGAACAACACATAGGCGGGATCAGCAGTGAAAACATTGACATCCACGATCCTGCAGTCGGGTCCCACGACGCCCGTTTTCAAGACGTCGGCTCGCGCTCTCCCGATCCTTTCCTCCCGAGGTGTCGACTGGACTAGAGATGGTTCAGTAATTTCAGCCATAAGTCCCCATCCAGTTGCCGGTGCGTGATCGGGATCGAACTCATGCATAAATACCAGCCGATTGAAAATGAGGTCCGTGTCCGCATAATAGCGCCAGTGTCCGCATCGGCGGGGGCGGGGTCCTTCGATTGAGAAGGCTACCGAGACGACCCGATTCGATGTCAACTCGGATCGCACCGATCTCAGAGACTCCGGCGTCTGGCGGCAAAGGTCCATCATCAGGGGAAGCGGAAGCGTGGAGCAGAGCCTCTCGTACCGAAATGCCTTTGTGTCTCCGCCACATTCAGCCGTAACGATCCGCGAATCCAAGTCGACGGCGGTTACCCGATGGCCCAAGCGCAGATCCAGCGCGTTTGCAGCCAGCGCGGCGCTCAGGTATTCCATGCCGCGGACCGGCTGGTCTCGTGGTATCAAAGGGTACCAGCCCCTGGCGTTGTATGTCGAAAACTCATCATAGGAGGAGAGCGCGCCTCTTAGCGCCTCTTTGAGGTCTGGTCGCGCGACATTCCACTGGAAACCCGCCGGGGCCAGATCCGAAAGTGGCTGTTTCCAGACTTTCTGGTTGTACGGAAACATGAAGAGCTCGCATATGCTTTCACCAAACGCCCGGCGCAGTACTTCCTGAAAATTGTCGGATTCGTCTTCATGCGCGCTGAAATGTTCGCGCGCCAAATCGTGAATACACCGGATCAGCGCCTCACGCTCCAAGCCACCGAGGTGAACCTGTATCGGGTAGCGCGTTGTCCCCGCCGAGGTCTCAACCCACGCTACGGGTGGATTTGAAACAAGCACCGGGCCGAGCAGTCGGCGTATCCGCTCCTCGGTGCGCGCATCACTGAAATACAGGATGTGGAGGACGCGATCAAACCAATAGCCACCGAAGTTCAAACTGCGAACGAGGCCGCCTGGCCGCAATTCTTTTTCAAGCACCAGCGCTCGTTTCCCGAGGACAGATGCCGCTGCCAGGCCCGCCAATCCGCCTCCCAGAATGACCACCTCTGCTTCGTTCACCAACGGACCTCGCGTGTGGTGATCCGTGCCAGCTCTGTGGGTAAGATGCATTGGCGAACGATTGCGCGAACGTCGGGCCACGCAATCGGGCCAATTGCGTGAGTGATACGCCTAACATCGGGAACCCTGCGGCGGACGTCCGCCTTGTCCGGAAATACTGACTCGTATGGACAACTCACCATGCGCGACGAAGAACCGGTCTCCTCGATGACGACCCGAGCCAGATCGAGAATAGATGTCGCTACCTGAGTCCCCACGTTGAAGCAGTTCCAGCCCGAATGCCACGCCGGAGCAGATCCGGAAAGCCTCAAGACGCTGCTTACAAACGTCGAAATCTCACTGAAGCACCTGCTCTGGCGACCGTCGCCAAACACAGTTAGTGGCTCTCCTGAGAGCGCCTCATTCACCAAACGCGGAATCACCATGCCCCCATCCGTGCCTTGGCCGGGCCCCACGACGTTAAACGGCCGGATGGTCAACACGGGTCTTCCCGTTCGCCAAGCTCTCGTTCCCAATCTTTCTGACTGCCATTTGCCCGAGGCATACCCGCGCCTCCGTCCGTCATAGGCGCACGCTTTTTCCCGACTTGCGTCCCCTTCCGCACTCCCAAAGCTCCCTGTAGTCAATCCATACACCGCAGAAGACGAGAAGAGGACTACTGGAACCGGATGGCTGCACCGAAGCACGTTGGCAGTACCGGCCAGTGACGTGCGATAAGTAAGTTCAGGGATTGCCGTCACGCGGTTCATCCCGACAATTCCAGCCAGATGAAAAACGAACATGGCACCCCTGCAGGCCATAGCGGTTGCGTCGGGGTCCAGAACACTTCCCCGCAACACGCGAAGTCTGCAGTCTGAGGGCAGCAGCCCCGGACTGGCAGCGGAGAAATCATCCAACACTGAAACATCGAAACCTGCATCCAGCAGACTGCGAGTGAGATGGCTCCCGATGAAACCGGCCCCTCCCGTGACCAAGACTGGACCCGGCTCGGTCAATAAGAGCATTTCCGTATTTCCGTTCAACTCCAAGTGGACTTAGTCTGTCCAGTTTATCACTGGGCCGCCGTCCCGGGAGGAAGGCTGGCGGGGGCACAAAGACTCATGCAGCCTGGCGCCTGGCTTCCAGAATTGTCGTGCGCTTGGTAATCACAGTCGGCACCTGCGCTTCATCTCGCTCGAAAACCTTGCGACCCTGCTGCCGTGTCGCGCCTGGTGTTCTGACGTACAAACTTGTAGCAGTCCAATAATCGAGAAACGATTCCTCGGTGGTAAATACTATTTGGTTCTCAAACGGGATGAGGGCGGTCTTGCGGAAACCGAAGCGCGCCAAAGACGCTGCAACTGGCCCTTCGACGAACCCGAGTGCCATTCGATCCGCATCGCTGGGTCGTTGGCGCGTCGCCCGTTCATGAAATGCGTAGAGTTCAGCATTGGTGTCTCCGGCCGGACCGGTTATCAGGAGGCGGCCATTCGTTCTCAGTACGCGCGCCCATTCAGAGAGCGCAGACCCAAGGTCAGACAGGTAATAGATGGCATAATTGCAAATAAGCGCGTCGACCGAGGCGCTACGCAACGGAAGCCGGTCTCCCGAAGCGAGGATGCCGGGAAGTCCCGATCTTCGGACCGCCCGAATCGCGTCGGCGCTGAAGTCTATTCCGATCAGCGAATGAGCATTTCCCAGAACGGCGGCGATCTCCCTAAGGTGTTGTCCGGTGCCGCAGCCTACGTCTACGATGACCTCGCCAGCGGCTGGAAGCAGCCGGCGTACAATCTCGGCCCCAAGATCCCGGCGACCCAGGCGAGTATTCCACTCGCATCTGGCCGACGCCTCGCTGGCCCCGCGTTTGAGATAGAGTTCGCGAGCAACCGCCCCCCGATCAATCGAGGATACGTATGCATTCGAATGCTTCGGCATAAGCAACTCCAGCATACGCTCCCCAATGGGCGCTATGCGACCGGAGCATTGATGGGCTGCGCGGGTGCGGTTCTGGACAGACCTGCGACCGATAGCATTCCATGGCGGCTAGCTTTGCCTCGATGGTGTCGGTGATATCAGCGAAGACACTGGGTCGGAAGTTGTATTCCTCCCCACCCCAGCCCGCATGTGCGTGCCCGTATGCGAGCACGACCGGGACCAGCGGGCGGTTACCGCCGGGCGCCGGGCGCAGGGCCGCGATAGCGGCCCTGCACATAGCGCGGTGGTCCTGATGGTAGTGACCCAGGCAAGGGATCAGAACCATAGCGGGCCGCAGCAGCCGCAGGCCGCGCTCGATGAAGGAGATAATGTCCTGCTGCGGTAAGCTGTCCATTCGTAAATGCCACTGTTCACCAAGGCAAAAGGTTTCGTATCCGGCGCAACCCAAGACATGCGCTGCCGCCCGAACTTCGTCCTCCCTCGACGTGGTATTGGATTCGTCGCCCCGTGCCATCGAAGAATAGCCGGAAATGGTGGCAAATTGCACGTGAACCTCCCAGCCTTGCCGCGACGCCTTCGCCATCAGGCCCCCGGCTCCCAGCACCTCGTCGTCAGCGTGTGGTGCAAGTACAATCATTCGTTTGTTGTCGTTGTGTTTGAGAATCGTGCTCAACATCGCGCTCCTTAGTCCGAGGCACGGACTGCAAGTGGAGTGAAACCCTGGTTCCGAACCGTTGGTTGCCCACGTTGGACATCTGGCTGAGGAAGGCACCCACCTCGAAGTGTAGAACAACCTTTTCGTGCCAGAGAAGGAGTCGGACAGTCGGACACTCCGGAATGTTTCAATCGCGGCTCTGTTGCAGGCTCTACTGTGAAAAGAAAGCGCTCTTGGTAGTATCGGTAAGGACGTGGCCGCCCTATGAAGGATTTCCCGGTCAGCATCCCTTCACCTCTCGGCAGAGAACACAGGTCGCAGCGTAAGATTCTCTTCGTCAACGCCGGAATCCGGGATTTTCTTTCTCATCGACTGCATCTTGCGTATCGGATGCGGGAAGTCGGTTTTGAGGTCCACGTCGCGGGTCCGGTGGAACTCGGTATAGATAAAATAATCGCAGAAGGCTTCCGGTTTCACCCCATCCCACTCAGGCGCAAGAGCGCTAACCCCGCACATGAAATTCGCTGCCTCCTCGCCTTGGTGAATCTATACCGTAAATTGAAACCCTCCATTGTTCATCAGTTCATGCTGAAGCCCAGCTTGTACGGTGGAATTGCGGCCCGCGTCCTGGATTCAGGCGGGGCTGTAAGCATGATTACCGGTTTTGGCCACCTGACAATGGCGGAAAACCTGCAGGCTCGTCTTCTCAGGATCCCAGTCAGGTGGGGGCTGCGCTTCGCGCTCGGCTCTGAGAACGCGGTAGCTATGTTCCAGAACCCTGACGATCGGGAACTGTTCGTGAAGAGTGGGATTGTTCGAGCTTCCGATTCCTGCCTGATACCGGGTTCTGGCATCGACCCGGCTGAGTTTTTTCCGACGCCCGAACCATCTGGAACCCCGATCGTTCTGCTGGCTGGGCGGATGTTGTGGGTGAAGGGCGTTGGGGAGTTCGTAAGCGCGGCGCGCATCCTTCGCAAGAGTGGTAGCACTGCGCGGTTCGCCCTGGCGGGCCAGATAGATTCAGGTCACCCTTCGGATGTGAGCCTCCAGCAACTTCATGCTTGGGAAACAGAAGGAATTGTTGAATGGTGGGGATGGCACGATGATGTACCGGCGCTCGTGTCGTCCGTCACGCTGTGCTGCCTGCCAAGCTATCGTGAAGGGCTGCCAAGGGTTCTTGTCGAAGCTTGCGCCGGTGGCCGTGCCGTGGTTACTACCGACACTCCCGGGTGCCGGGAGGTTGTTCGTCACGGCCTAAACGGACTTCTCGTTCCCGTTGGCGACAGCGGCGCACTGGCCGATGCGATTCAATTTCTGCTGGAGAATCCACGCCGGCGCGCGGAGATGGCCCGGTGCGGGCGCGAAGTGGTGATGGCCCGATTCACTCGTGATCGTGTCATTACAGAAACACTCGCCGTTTATAACAAGCTGTTGGATCATAACTCAGAATAGCCAGGGATTGTTCAGTCCGTCGGGCCGATACGAGGGACGAAATCGGTAGGCAGTGATGCCGGATGGCCCAGGGCTTTCGGTCGATAGCCGACTGTACCTCCGCCCGCATAATTCCTGCCATCTCCCACCGCGCCGGTTCGTAATAAATGTCATGAAGCGTCTTTTTGCGATCGCCCTCTTTCCCGTTCACGTGTCCGCCCAAACCGCCGATGAAATCATGGCGAAGGTAGCGGAGAACCAGACCCGCGCCGAAGCCGCGCGCGCGGGGTTCGTCTATCGCCAGAACGTTCTCGTCCGTATGAAGCGGGCCAATGGCAAGCTCGCCCGCGAAGAGGACCGCGAATACTCCGTGACGCCGGAACCGGATGGCGTCAAACGCGAGATGACCCACTTCTCCGGCAAGTACGGCGTCGGCGGGAAAGAGTTCCCGATCTCCGACCCCGGCGAAAAATACAAGGACAACGACGTGGATGCCGACCTGGCGAAGAGCCTGGCAGACGACTTCGGCAACGACGAAGAATCCCGCGACGGCATCAACCAGGATCTGTTCCCGCTCACCGCCCAAAAGCAGAAAGGCTACGTGTTCAAACTAGCCGGCCAGGAGACCTGGCACGATCGCGCAGTCTACCGAATCACATTCGAGCCGCGCCGGAACAGTTCCGACGACCAGGACGGCACGCACTGGGCCGGCGAGGCGCTCATCGACAAGGCGGACCTGACCCCCGTGCTGATCACGACACACCTGGCGCACGGCGTGCCGATCCTGGTGAAGACGCTGCTCGGCACGAACATCGAACAGCTGGGTTTCAAGGTGACGTACGGAAAATTCAACGACAACCTCTGGTTCCCGGTGAATTACAGCGGCGAACTGAAGGTGCGCCTGCTGTTTCTGTACGCGAGAACCATCTCGCTGGGACTGGTCAACTCGGGATTTCAAAAGGCCGACGTGAAGTCGAGCATCGCGTTCGAAGACCACCCCGCCAACTGAGCGGTTCTTCCTACGCGATATTCAGCGCCTGCTTCAGCGCTCCGGCCGAGCCGCCGATCTTTTCCTGCAGCATCATGATCGCGTGAATCAGCTGCTCCGGCCGCGGCGGGCAGCCGGGCACGAACACATCCACCGGGATCACCTGATTCACCGGCACCAGCGCATAATTGTTGAACACGCCCGTCGAGGTCGCGCACGCGCCCATCGAGATTACCCACTTCGGTTCCGGCATCTGCTGGTAGAGGTGGCGGATCACGGGCGCCATCTTGTTCGAGACGCGTCCCGCGATGATCATCAGGTCGCTCTGCCGCGGCGAGCCACGGAACACTTCGGCGCCGAAGCGCGAAATATCGAAACGCGACGCGCTCATCGACATCATTTCGATCGCGCAGCAGGCCAGCCCGAACGCCATCGGCCAGATGGAATTCTTGCGGCCCCAGTTGATGACGCTGTCGAGCGTGGTGGTAAACACGCCGGATTGCAGCAGCGCCTGATCCATGCTCTCGTTATCGATACGTGAGAAAAGGTCCACCGGACCGCTGGCCAGCATTTCGCTCATACGACTATTGTGCCACGATGACGCCGCTTTCGGGATAATCGAAGCAGATGCGATGCGCTGCAGCAATGCTCGTTTGCGCGGGCGCGAGCCTGGCGCAGCATGTCACCACCGTCGACAAATTGCCGGCGGCGGTGAACGGATTCTACGCCAGCCGGACTCAAACTCAGTTGCCATGCGAGGTTACACCGGCAAAGCCCGCGCTGAACTTCGGCTTTCGGTTTCAGGCCGGTTACGTTCTGCGCACGTCGCTCGATCTCTATCAGGGCGGCGGCAAACACCATTGGTACATCGTGTTTCGCGTCACGCCGGAAGAGAACCCCGGCGAGCCGGTCTATTTCCTCGATTCCATCGATCTTCCCGCAGATCCGCAGCCGGGTCTGATTGCCGTGACCAGCGGTGCGTTTTTCGTTGGCCAGGGGAGGTATGACGTCAAGTGGAGCTTACTCGACGACCTGGGCCGCGTTTGCCGCCAGGCGTGGGCTCTCGATGCCCGGCTCAGCGGAAAAGAGCGCTCTGCGACAGTCCTGATGCCGGCAAGTTCGGCGGGCGATTATTCGTGGCATCCCGCAACCGTCGCACCTGTAGTCTCCGGGAAGCACCCGCGGCGTATCACGATCCTGCTGAATGCCGCGCTGCCGGTCGCTCGTAAGGATGCGGGTACAGCTGTTAGCCAGTGGGGAACCTTGCTGAGTATGCTGGCGTCCCTGCTGGAACGCATGCGGGCGGATACCGTGCGCCTGGTTGTATTCAATCTGGATCAGCAGCGGGAACTGTTCCGACAGGAGGCCTTCACAGCGCGCGAAATGGACCGGGTCGCTCATCTTGCCGATGGAACGGAACGGTGGGCCGTCGATTACCACGTGCTGCTGAAACCGCTCGGAGGGTGGGATTTGCTGAGCGATCTTGAGAGCAAAGAGATGCACGCCACGGCTCCGTCCGACACCGTGATATTCCTCGGGCTTCCTCAGTCGAGCGCCGTGGGTATGCCGCCCGGCATGCCGGAACCCGGACGCGGGCCACGTTTTCTATACCTGAAATACTGGCCAGCCAAGCCGGTCCTGCCGCCGGTCCGGACGACGCTGAAAGGGTACGGTGGCGGAAGATTCCCCGGGGAAAGCACATTGCCGAGCCTTCCTTCGCGATCGGACCAGCCGGATCCGATCGAAGAGAGCGTAAATCACCTGAACGGGAAGACCTTCGCAATCTCATCGCCTGCCATGTTCAATAAGGCAATCGTAAATGTTGAACGGACAAAGGGCCGCTAACGTCGCCCGGCGACGCCGGTTGATACACTGAAGACTGTGCCCAGTGGTCTCAGACGTCTCATTTTGTGGGACTATCAGCGCGGCGTCTGGCAGTACGACGTAATTTGCGGCGTGATCCTGCTGTTCGTCTTCTTCGCGCCCTCGCAGTGGTTTCGCGACCAGCCGCGCATCCCGAACGCGGCCGAAATCACCTCCCTGCCGGCCCACCAGGGAGAACTGGAATTCTGGTTCGCGCCCGGGTTGGTGGACAACATTCCGGAAGGCAAACGGCTGGTGGAGATTGGCAAGATCATGACCAGGAGGACAGGGAAAAGGTGCGTGATGACCCACATCGAGCCAGTCTACGATGCCGAAGAAAAGGAACTCGTCGCGTACATCGGTTACGCACGACCGTGACGTTTCAGCGCACGGGCCGCGACGCGCGGCGCCAAAGGAATCGGCAACATCTGTCCAAGCCGGGTCCCGCGGCCAGGTCGTGCGCTGTTTCTGGAGAGCGCGCGGGGTGCACGTCCTGCGGCGTCAGGGATTTCGGCAACAACGTCCGGTTGTGTCGTGCGGCCAGGTCGCGCGCGGTTTCTGGAGAGACAATCGGGAAGTACCTGTCCGCACGCGTACCGACGTCACATTAACAGCAACAGCACGAATTATGCGTCATCTTCCGGTTCTCGTTCTTGCCCTCCTTGCCCTGACCCCGCTGTCCATGGCAGCCGATCCCCTCGGTGCCATCTTTGAGCACATCGACGCGGCCGCCAGGAATTTTAAAGGGATGACGGCCGATATCTCCAACACCGAGCACCACGCCCTCGCTCCGGACGACGACGACGTCTCGACCGGCACCATGAAAGTCCTGCGCGTCAAACCAGGTCTGACGCGGTTGCTGATCGACTTCAACGGCGCCCGGTCTCTGTCGTTCGATGGCCGCGAAGGCAAGATGTATAACCGCAACACGAAAATCGTGGATGTCAAGGACCTGGGCGACAAGCAAAGCCTGATCGACCAGTTTCTGTTGCTCGGCTTCGGGGCCACCAGCGCCGAACTGCAGTCCACCTACGACATAACATACGTTGGCGAAGAGACCGTCGGCGGTCAGCTGGTCTCACACCTCAAACTGGTTCCGAAATCGCCCGAGACGAAGCGGACTCTCAAACAGGCGGAGCTTTGGTTCGCCGCGAACGGGCTGGTCGCTCAGCAGAAACTCCTCTGGGCGGGAGGCGATTACAGACTCGTCGCATACTCCCGTCTGAAGCTGGGACCGATGCCGGAAAAGGATCTGGAACTGAAGCTGCCCAAAGGCGTGATCGTTCAGAAGCACTAGAGAGCCGCATGAAAGCACCTTCGCAGCGCCTGGCCTATCTCGACTGGATGCGCGGTCTCGCGGCTGTCACCATGCTCCAGGGTCACGTCTTCCACTCGTTTCTCCGCGACGATCTGCGCGGCGGCGGCCCCTACCTCGCGTCGCAGTTTGTCGGCGGCATGCCGCCGGCTGTCTTCCTCTTCCTCCTCGGCGTCACGTTCGCGTTTCAGATGGATAGCCAGGAGCGCAAGGGCGCAACGGAAGCGGGCCGGTTCGTGGCATCCCTGAAGCGCGCCGGCCAGATCTTCGCACTCGCCTTTGCGTTTCGCCTGCAGATGTGGATCGTCTCGATCGACAAGAGTCCGTGGACCGATCTGCTGCGCGTCGACGTGCTCAACACCATGGCGTTCGCGCTGCTCTGCCTTTCCGTAATGGCCGTTTTTCGCACGGTCGAAAGGATACGCCTGTGCGCGGTGCTGGGCCTGCTGATCGCGGCCGCCGGACCCGTGGTTTCGTCGCTGGACTGGAACGGCGTGCCACCGCTGATCAAGCACTATCTGGCGCCCGACACTTTCTACTTCGGATTCTTCCCCTGGGCCGCGTTTGTCGCCTTCGGCATGAGCGTGGGCAGTTTGTTGCGTCACCTCGAACGGCATCAGGTAGGTACGGCGATGCAATGGCTGGGCGGCACCGGCATGGCTCTGGCATTCGGCGCCTGGTTCTTCTCAAACCTGCCGTATTCGGTCTACCCGCACGTCGAGTTCTGGCGCGACAGCCCCGGGCTGATCTTCATCAAGCTGGGCGTGCTCCTGATGATCCTGTCGTTCTCCTATGCATGGAACCTCGGAATGCGTGAAGGCCAATGGAGTCTGGTCCGCCAGTTCGGTGTTACCAGCCTGCTCGTCTATTGGGTGCACGTGGAGCTGGTTTACGGCCGGTGGCTCTGGTTTTTCAAGGAGAATCTGACGCTGCCCCAAACGGTATCCGCCGGGATTATCGTCACGCTCCTGATGCTCGGCCTGTCGCTTCTCCGCACCAACTGGACCGCCGTCCGGGCGTGGATGCGCGCGGCCCCGGCGCCAGCCTTCTCGTCGCCGCGCGAATCGGAACCGAGCGAAGCCTCGGGAGACTAAAGCATTGGGCGACTAAATACACGACTTCGCGCATCCGCCGCGAATGATAGAATTCGGTTTCCCCTCTACGATCCCCATGACCAATCCAATGGCGCGTCCGCTGGCCGAAGCCGATCCCGATATCTACCGCCTCATTCGGAAAGAGGCCGATCGTCAGAACAGCCAGATCGAACTGATCGCCAGCGAGAATTTCACATCCGAGGCCATCCTCGAAGCGACCGGCAGCGTCCTGACCAACAAGTACGCAGAGGGCTATCCGGGCAAACGTTACTACGGGGGCTGCGAATACGTCGACGAGATCGAAGAGATCGCCCGCGACCGCGCCCGCAGACTGTTCTCCGCCGAATACGCCAACGTGCAGCCTCATTCGGGATCGCAGGCCAATCAGGCCGCATATGCCGCGATCCTCCAACCGGGCGATACCATCATGGGCCTCGACCTGGCCCACGGCGGACACCTCACGCACGGGCACAAGCTCAATTTTTCCGGCAAGACCTATCGCGTCGTCGGCTACCAGGTGAGCCGGGACGACGAACGCATCGATTTCGAACACGTCGCGGCGCTGGCCGGTGAGCACAAACCGAAAATGATCATCGCCGGCGGCAGCGCTTACCCCCGGCAATGGGATTTCGCGAAGTTCCGCCAGATTGCCGATTCGGTCGGCGCGTTTCTCGTCGTCGACATGGCGCACTTTTCCGGACTGGTCGCCGCGGGTCTGCATCCCAATCCCTGCGAATACGCCGATATCGTCACTTCCACCACGCACAAGACTCTGCGCGGGCCGCGTTCGGGCCTGATCCTGGCGCGCGAAAAGTTCGCGGCCGCAATCGATAAAAATGTGTTTCCCGGCGTGCAGGGCGGACCGATGATGCACGTCGTCGCGGCCAAGGCCGTCTGTTTTCTCGAAGCCCTGCAGCCTTCGTTTAAAGACTACCAGGCGCAGGTGATCGCCAACGCGAAGGCGCTCGCCATGGGGCTGCGCGCGGAAGGCTTCCGTGTCGTCTCCGGCGGCACGGACACCCATCTGGTTCTGCTCGACGTGTATTCCAAAGGAGTGCGCGGCAGAGAAGCGGAAAATGCCCTCGACGCCGCCCGCATCACGGTCAACAAGAACGCCATTCCGTTCGACACCAATCCGCCGATGAACCCCAGCGGCATCCGGCTGGGCAGTCCGGCGGTCACCACTCGCGGTTTCCGCGAAAGAGAGATGCAGGATGTGGCTTCCTGCATTGCCGACGTCCTTCGCGACGCCGCCGTTCGCGAGGCGGTCCGCGATACCAGCACCGACGACGTGATCGCCGCCGTTCGTGCTCGTGTCGAGTCCCTCACCGCCCGCTTCCCGCTTTACAGCTGGCGCCGGGAAGGCGCGTGATTCCGGCAGGCCGATCCCGTGAAAATTGCGCTTGACGTCCGGCGAATTCGCGATTTCGGCGTCGGCACGTACATACGGAATCTTCTGCAGGCGCTGGCGGCGGAGAATGCGCCGCACGAATACCACCTGATCTGCTCGGCCGAGGACTGGCGTCAGATGCCGCCGCTCCCCGACAATTTCCGGTTCGAAGTCTACAATCGGCGCGATTCGTCGCGGGCGGACCATTTCACCCTCCCGCGCCTGCTCGCCCGGTTGCGCGTGGATCTGACTCACGTTCCGTTCCACCGCGTGCCGCTGATGATGCCGCAGCCGTACGTGGTGACCATCCACGATCTCAGCAGCGTGTTCTACGACGACGCTACTGGCATGCTGCACGCCTTACGCGTCTTCCGGCTCAAACGGGGACTGGATAGGGCCGCCCGCATCATCGCCGTCTCGGGAGCCACGCAGCGCGACGTCGTGAATCTCGTTCCTCCGGCCGCAGATCGCGTCCGGCTGATCTACAACGCGCCCGATCCGCAGTTCCTCGAGCGCGGCAAATCGGGCGACCCCGCGTCGGCGGCGCGCGACCGTCACCGCATACTGGAGCGCTACCAGATTCGTTACCCGTTTCTGCTCTACGCCGGCTCGATACGCCCACAGAAAAACATCCCCCGTCTGATCGAAGCTTTTGCCGTCGTGCGGCAGAAGATGGAGGATCACGGGGGTTACAGGGATCTCCGGCTGATCATCATCGGCGACGATATCTCGCGGTATCCGAACGTGCGCCGCGCCGTCATCCAGAGCCGCGTCGAACACGCCGTGCGCTTCCTGGGCTTCGTCCCGCTGGATACGTTGCGCGTCTTCCACGAACTGGCCACAGCCTTCGTGTTTCCGTCGCTCTATGAAGGTTTCGGCTTGCCGCCGCTCGAAGCGATGGCTTCCGGCACGCCGGTGATCGCCTCTCAGGTCAGCTCTCTGCCCGAGGTCATGGGCGGCGCCGCCATGCTGGTCAATCCGGAGAATGTTTTCGATATTGCGCGGGGCATTACCGAGGTTCTGGTGAACGACGAACTGCGCGAGGAATTAATCACGCGGGGACGGCGGCAGGCGGCGCGCTTCAGCTGGGCGCGAACGGCGCGCGAAGTGCTGGCGGTCTACGACGAAGCGGTTGGCTGAATTCCGGGCTGTAACTGAAGCCGCAGGCGACAAGATCGCCTGCGCCACATCGCCTGCCCCGCATCACAGCAGGCGTTCCAGCTCCGCGGCCAGATAGTCAGCCGAAAGCAGGCCCGTCCGGTAAGTGCGCGCATCGAAAAAATGCCACGCCGCGCCCGTTTCGTGCGGGCAATAAAAAATCTGTTGCTCGTCCACCGTATCCCGCTCCAGAAAATCCTGGTTAAACGACCGCACCCCGCCCCGCAAAACGTAACGGTGCCGGAAGTCCTCCGTCGAATAAGGCTCGTCGGTGGCGGCGTATTCAAGCTGCAACAAGCGCCCCCGTAGGCTGATCTGCAGCAGATTCGGACGCGCGTCGTCGTAGGAATCCGCGTTCCATTCGGGTGGATCGATGACGAGGGCCGGCTTGGTCAGCCTCGCGTTCAGGTCGTCCACGAACTCGCGGCAGATCCTGTGGAGGTCCGCCGCGCCGCCGAAACGAAGCTTGTCCACCAGCGTACTTTCGTCGATCAGGCTCTGATCCCGCCCGGCGATCGCCTCAATCGCCTGCGCCAGGCGGTCGAGGCGACCCTGGGCCTTGCGTTTTCGTTTCACGGCCGATCCAAACAATTCTTGCCCTCACTATATCCGCAATGGTCCTGCCCTGGAGCGTTACCGGCTGCCAGTCCCTGGCCCCGGAGGACTCCGGCTCGCTGGCAACCTCCAGCCCTCCCCGTGCCCGCCTCACGTATCTTACACGCAGACCCGCGCTCTCCGCCACTACCCAGCATGACGGCTCCGCAGGCTCGCTCCGCGCTGCCGGACTGATATCCATTAAAACCAGGTCGCCGGCGCGGAATTCCGACGGCAATGCAAGATCGGCGGCCAGATAGCCCGCCAGCGGCTCGATATCCGCCACCAGGCGCAACGGAAACGGCGCGTAACCCCGAAAGGCGGTGAACGAGGCCGCGGTCCCCGGCCCGATACGGCTGCGCAGCACCGGGACCGCCCGGATTTCCGAGGCGTCCGTCCCGCCGGCGGACCACAAGACCTGAGGAATCGTAAGGTGCAGCGCCCGCATCAGGCGATCCGCCGATTCCGGCGAGAGCGCCCGTATCCCTTTGAGGACATTGTGCATATGCGGCTGGGAGAGCGAGGCCTTCCGCGCCAGACCGCGCTCACTGACTTCACCGGAACGTACCCGTTCACGGGCCAGTTCAACGAGGCGCTGGCAGAACTCCGCGATGTACAGCTCCGGGATCGTGTCCTCCTTCCCAGGCTATATTTCTACCAGAAATAGGTCAGCCGATTCCCCACGGACGCGTGTTTGGCAAAAAGTACTGGAAGTACCAGATAATGAACGCCGACCGGAGATGCCTCCAAAAATATTCGGAGATAATGATTGGAAATTGCAAAAAAATGAGAGAAATTATAATGAGGAATTCGGCGGTTGTTTTTGGGTCCGCCGTAAGGAGCGTACTTGACTTTCGACTGGAGCATTTCCGAAGCAGCTGGTCTGGCAAAAGAAGGTTGCACGCATTGCCTGGGAATTGGAATGCGTCGCGGCGGCAGAGTGCAGGATGCACCTTGTAGTTGCGTCCTGAGGAGGATCTTCAGAACGTGTTATGCGAGATTCCGTTATTGTGCTTCCCGGGAAAAACACATGGGTAAGGTCCGTCTGGACGCCCTGCCGGTTACCGGCGGAAGCTATTGTTGGGGGATGAAGGACGAGGAGTTCGTGGCCGATTTTTGCCTCGTCAGCAAGCGGGCACTGGAGGAGCCGGAGTACCTCTTGTTCAAATATCATTTCCTGTTGGGCGCCGACTGGAGGCTGTGCTGCCGCCGTCTGGGCATGGATCGCGGCAGTTTCTTTCATCAGCTGTACCGGATCGAGCAGAAACTCGGCCGGGTTTACCGGGAACTGCGGCCGCATGCCTTGTTTCCGCTCGATGAATACTTCGGTGGAACGGTGCGCACGGAACTGCCGGAGTCCTATCTGAATGTCCGCCAGATGCCGTTACCGGCGCGGGCGGAGCAGCGGCGGCCACTGCGGGCGCCGTTGAGGAAGGTAGCCTGACCTGCCGCCTTTGGGCCGGGGGACGCGCCGTTGTCGGCGTGATCTGAAACGACGTGTCCCCCAGCCGTGTCCCCGAGTGTGTGCCCTCCGCATCCCCGTTCCGTAGATCTTACCCCACCGAAAACAGCTACAATAACCAAATACGGCTGCTGGCCGAACTAAGGGTTTATGAAGAAACTCGAAGAGAAGCACCGGCTGGCCACGCGCTGGTGTCACTGGGTGAATTTTCCCGTGCTGTCGGCCATGATCTTCAGCGGACTGCTGATCTACTGGGCCTACGATCCCTACCGGATCGGCATGGGCAGTATCACCCTGTTCCATTTTTTCCCCGACTGGTTCTACAATCTGACCGGCATCAACGCCCAGCTGGCCCGCGGCATGGCTCTGCACTTCACGCTGGCGTGGATTTTCGCGCTGAACGGGATCGCCTACGTCGTCTATACCGTGGTTTCCGGAGAATGGCGCGAGCTGGCGGCGGAGCCGAAGTCGTTTCGCGAAGCCCTCGCAGTAACCCTGCACGACATGGGCTTCAAAGTCCCGCTCCCGCCGCAGGGCCGGTACAACGCCGCGCAGCGCATCTCCTATACGGCGATCGTCGTCATGGGCGCGCTGAGCCTGGTCACCGGTCTCGCAATCTATAAACCGGCCCAGTTGCACTGGCTGACCGCAGCGGTCGGCGGCTACGAATGGGCGCGCTTCGAACACTTCTGGCTCACCATGGGTTACGTCTCATTCTTCGTGGTTCACATCGCACAGGTGATTCGTACCGGATGGGCCAATTTCCGCTCCATGGTCACCGGCTACGACATCGTGGAAAGCGAGGAGGCTGCCAATGCCGAATAAACTCACTCCGGAACAGGAGATGTCCCGACGTACGCGCCGCGGTTTCCTGGCGCTGGGCGCGGGCGCGGTGGTCGCCGCCGGCGGCTGGCAGTGGCTCAACTCGGGCTATGGCCGCGGCGAGGATATACCCGCGCCGCTGCGCAAAGTCCTCGGCTTCAATGAGCGCGTGGTTCGCAATGTGCTGTTCGGCGACACCCACCTCGTGAAAACGTACCCGGCCTCGGCGATCGGCCAGCTCAAGGAAAACGGTGACGAAGGCATGCCCGACGACTTCGACGCCGACGACTGGACTCTCCAGGTCATGCCGCGCGGCGGCGGACTTCCGGTATCGGTCACGATAGACGACCTCCACGCCCTTCCCCGCTATGAAGAGACCATCGACTTCAAGTGCGTGGAAGGCTGGAGCACGGTCACGCAGTTCGCCGGCGCGCGCTTTTCGGATTTCACGGCGAAGTTCGCGCCCGGATCGGAAAAGGCCGGCTACGTCGGAATGGCCACGCCCGATGGCGGCTATTACGTCGGTCTGGACACGCCCAGCGCGCTGCACCCGCAGACGTTGCTGGCCTACCAGATGAACGGCGCGGATCTCGAAGACGAGCACGGCGCGCCGCTGCGCCTTGTGATCGCGGTGAAGTACGGGATCAAGAACATCAAGCGCATCGGCAAGATCGCATACGGCGAGACCGAGCCGCCGGATTACTGGCGGGAGCGCGGCTACGATTTTTACGCAGGCCTCTGAAGGACGGTTGTCGTGACCGCGCCGGGTTCTCACGATCCCGCGCGCATTCGCGCTCGCATCGCGAGCATTGGCATCCGCACTGAGCTTTCTTATCCGCACCGCGCATCGCTATCCGCGCCGCGCATCGCTATTCGCACCGCGCGCATTCCCATCCGCACGACGGGTATTGCGCGAGCCGCGACCGTCAGGGAGCGGTGGCCCGATGTCCTCCCATTCCACCCTGATCGCGCCCATCCCGACCGGACGCCACACGGACGCTAAACTGAAGAAACGGGCGCGTAGCTCAGCTGGTTAGAGCACCTCGTTTACACCGAGGGGGTCCGGGGTTCGAATCCCTGCGCGCCCACCATTTGCATCGATAACTTCCGGCCGTTTTGGTCACGGCCGGAGCCCATTTGCGACGTGGTTTGTGGCGTGACCCCGGGTGTTGTGACGCGTTCAGGATCAGCACGCAGATTATCAGCAAGCCGAAAAGAAC
>Ga0302319_10003013_pt1 | contig 35670 bp, 33 predicted proteins | sample Bog_T0_2_FD_203319 | JGI IMG/M metagenome (GOLD analysis project Ga0302319, IMG submission 203319) | Peat permafrost microbial communities from Stordalen Mire near Abisko, Sweden - Bog_T0_2 | ecosystem: Environmental > Terrestrial > Soil > Wetlands > Peat | place: Sweden: Abisko, Stordalen Mire...
CTGGCTGGGCCTCACCGGGTTGGTTCTGCTCGTCACTATCAACGGAATTAGTGCCGCCGTGGCGCTCCAAGCAGAAGGGTAAGGAAGAACAACCGCCGCCACGCCATGCCGGGGAGGTGGCCGATGCTGCGCCTTTCTCCAGACGTCACATTTCCTTCATGGGGAGCCGCCCAATTGGAGAACCGGTGGGTGGCGGCCACGTCACAGCGCTCAACCACCACGCAGTGACCGACCGGCATGGACAGGCGGCTCCTCCAGGCCCTTTGGGAATCGGTAGGAGTCGCTGCCAGAACCCTCCAGCCTGCAAGGAGATGATGTGTACAAAACTATTTCGGTCTTTTTGTAAAAGCTTTCCGCGAATTGGCGCTCACTTCGGTACTAACCTTTAGGGGCCCAGATTAGGCCACTGCACGGAGAGGAATCAAATGACGTCTGAAGTGAGAAGTAAAGTGGGCAATTTGCCCAGTGAACTACGCGCTCGCCTTCGCGAATTGGAAGCCGAACATGTTGACAACGACGATGGGACCGCACACGAAGCGAGAGAAGCTCTTGTGGTTGCATTGGAGCATTACCACGGCAGCAGGTAGGGGCGTCTGGAGGTCGGCCTCCAAGAACTGGCACTGCCAGCCATGCCGGTCTTGGAAGGACATGTACACACGGTGGGTTTGGTCTTGCGGGAGCATACCGGCGTCAGGGTCGAACATCACTTCCTCACGGTCCGCTGTTGCCGGGTGACGAGTCCGTCTGGCCGACCGAGGAAGACTTCGGAAGGCAGGTACCGGCGCAGTTTGCCGCACAGGGGGCACGTGACTGCGATGGATTGGAACGGGAACTCCTCCCGGCCTGACGGCACGTCGCGGCGGCAGCGTTTGCACTGCACGACGAAGGTCTTGCGGCCTGACGCGCTTGGGAACATGGAGACATTATAGGCGAATACGAGGCGAAGACGCTCACGGGGGGGAGCCCCAAGCCGCCCCAGCCGCAAATCGTATGGAAACAATGTGCTGAAAATAGAGGCTTTACGCCGGTTGGTTTAATGCGAATTTAGTGAAATCTGGAAATTTTTCGGCCAGAGTTGTGGTCGAAAGATTGTATGGTTAAAATACCTAACCTTCTGATTCAACTATAGTTCAAGTACAGTTCGGCCTTAGCGAGGCCAGAGCGCAGTTTTGTCCCCCAGTGAGACTGTTTGACTGGATTTCGGGGGATTTATCTTCTTGCAACTTATTGAAAATATTTATTTTATTATATTTTCTTGACAACTTGGTGCCGAAGAAGGGATTCGCCCCTCGGCTACTTAGCTACGTCCCCTCAAAGTCCCCGCTCCTGGCCGCGAGCGCCCCACGTTGAGCGAAGTCGGCGATTTCATCTTATGAGATATCAACTTTCACCTTATGGGGCCAAACTTTCACTTTATGCGTAAACCCACACAGGGAGGCACGTTCTTATCCTGCAAGCGGAGGAGATTCGGCAAGTTTCCGCCCAGGTGGGTACTAGCCTTTATGACGCCTCCCCAACCTGAACAGAATGCCACGATTGTCGCGATCCTCCGTAACCGCCACACCTATCTCACCACGGTTGAGGTGATGGCAATCCTCAACCGCAGCCGGAACCTGCTTTGTGCCATGGTGCGCGAGGGGCGCATTCCAGCGTACCGTGACGGCAACTGCTACCTGTTCGATCCGCTCGAACTTGCCGACTGGTTGGAGGCCCGCCGAACCCAGCGCAGGGCGGCCTAGTCTATCCCGCGAACATCCTCCAATGTCCTTAGCGCAAAAGGGCCACCCGTGGAGGGTGGCTTTTTTTGCACCCAAAGACATCCCTGAACTGGTTACACGTGGTTACACATTCTCCTCATTTTTGCGGATATAAACAGGGATAGACGAGTATAATCGTACATGTGGCGAAGGCCACAAAACCCGCACCTGGAGCGGGGCAAACGCGGAATAGCCATGATTCTAGCGGACTATTAGATTCTGCCGTTTTTGCGGCACGACTAAAGTCGTGCCCTTTCAAAGCCCGACCTTCGCCACAGACTGCTAGACTGGGAGCACATGATCCTCCCGTTTGTCCGCGAAGTTTTTGCGGAGCTGGAGCACTCTTCGGGGTTTGAGCGCGTACGAAGGCATCTGAGCCTGGGTGCGGGGCGGAGACGTGTGTCCGGGCTGACGGCGACGGCGCGGGCCATTTATGTGCCGCTGATGGCGCGGGCAGCGCGGCAGCCGGTGATCGTGCTGGTGGCCGACAACAAGGCCGCCGAGGCTCTGGAGCCGATGCTGCGCGCCGGCTGCGAGCTGACCGGAGCGATCGACCCCGGGGCAGTGGTGCGGCTGCCGGCCCACGATGTGCTTCCCTTTGAAAATCTTTCCCCTCACCCGGACGTGCAGGAACAGCGGGCGGCGGCGTTGTGGAAGCTGGCGACCGGAGGGGTTTCCATTTTGATTGCGCCGGTGGAGGCGGCGGCGCTGAAGCTGTTTGACCGCGGCTACTATGCCGGCCTGGCGATCACGCTGAAGCGCGGCGAAGAGGTGGACGTGGAGGTGCTGACCGGGCACCTGGCCTCGGTGGGCTACACGCAGATGGACCTGGTGGAGATGCCGGGGCAGTTTACGCGGCGGGGCGGGATTCTGGACGTGTACTCGCCGGAAGCCGACCGCCCGGTGCGCATCGAGTTTTTCGGCGACGAGATTGAGACCATCCGCAAATTCGACCCGGAGACGCAGCGGTCGCAGTCGGCGCTGGACGAAACGCAGTTGCTGCCCTTGACGGAGACGCCGGTGACCGAGCACCTGCTGGCCGCGGTGCATGGACGCCTGAACCAGCAACGGGTGGAGTTCAAATCCGGCGGCGAGAGCGACGAAGATGCAGGCATCGACCAAGAGATGGCGATGGAGGCCGCCGCGGCCGGTGGCGTGAGCGTCTTTCCGGGGTGGGAGTTTTTCTCTTCGGTGGCCGGAGCGGACAAGTCGCTGCTGACGTTGCTGCCAAAGTGCGCGCTGTTTATCGAAGAGCCGGCCATGGTGCGCAACCAGATCGACCGCTGGTGGAACAAGGTTGAGCAGAGGCACGAGCGGTCGGCGATGGGCTCGCTGATTACTCCCGAAGACATCTATCTGCGCCCGGAAGTGTTGCAGGCCGCTCTCGACGCGCAGATGGGCCTGGACCTGGATCAGTTGGGCGTTGTGGACGTGCTCGACGCGGACCTTACACTGGGCGAGATTGAGCTGAACACGCGCCCCACGCTCCGGTTTCACGGGTCGATTCCGGCGCTGACCGAGCAGTTGCGCACGTTGATGGCCTCGGAGACGCGAATTGTGCTGACGGCTGCGCACCAGGCCGACGTGGAGCGGCTGGCCACAGTCTTGCGCGAGTACCAGATTCCGTATCGGCTGGGCAGCCGCAATCCGCATCCCGGCGAAACCATGCTCGACGAGGGCAGTTACCTGGCCGACGACATGCGGGTGCCGTTGATTGTGCGCACGCCGCTCGCCGCGGGGGTGAGCTTTCAGGACTCGAACCTGATTCTGTTTGGAGCCAACGATCTCTCCGACGACGCCGATGTGGCGGCGCGGCCGGAGCCGAAGCGATCGAAGACGGCGGCGTTCGTTTCCGATTTTCGCGACCTGGGCGTAGGCGACTACGTGGTTCATGTGGAGCACGGAATCGCGCAGTATCAAGGTCTGAAGGAAATTGTGCAGGACGGGCTCTCGGTGGAGTTCATGATCCTGGAGTTTGCCGAGGCGGCCAAGTTATATGTGCCGCTGACGCGATTGGACCTGATTCAGAAGTACCGCTCGACGGACGCGGGACCGGCGCCGGTGCTGAACAGGCTCGGTTCGCAGCAGTGGACCAAGACCAAGGCACGGGTGCGCAAGGCCATGCAGGATATGGCCGGCGAGTTATTGAAGTTATACGCCCAGCGAACCACCGCGCAGGGAAACGCATTCTCAAAGGACAACGACTTTCAGAAAGAGTTTGAAGACTCCTTCGATTACAACGAGACGGAAGACCAGCTTTCGGCGATTCGGGCCATCAAGTACGACATGGAATCGACGACGCCGATGGACCGGCTGCTGTGCGGCGACGTGGGCTATGGGAAGACGGAAGTGGCCATGCGCGCGGCCTTCAAAGCGGTGCAGGACGGGAAACAAGTCGCGGTGCTGACGCCCACCACGATTCTCAGCTTTCAGCATTTCGAGACATTCAAGAAGAGGTTTGCGCAGTTCCCCATCAACATCGAAATGATTTCGCGCTTCCGCACCGCGAAGGAACAGAAAGATATTGTGGCGCGGGTGGAGACGGGGAAGATCGATATCCTGATCGGCACGCACCGGCTGCTGTCGAAAGACATCAAGTTTCAGGACCTGGGCCTGCTGATTGTGGACGAGGAGCAGCGCTTCGGCGTGCGGCACAAGGAGCGGCTGAAGCAGATGCGCAAGGAGATCGACGTGCTGGCCATGAGCGCCACGCCGATTCCGCGCACGCTGCACATGTCGCTGGTGGGCCTGAGGGACATGAGCGTGATCGAGACACCGCCCAAGGACCGCATGGCGATTCAGACGGTGGTGGCGAAGTTCGACGAGAAGATTGTGCGCTCGGCGGTCGAAGTGGAGTTGGAGCGCGGCGGGCAGGTTTATTTTGTCCACAACCGGGTGGAATCGATCTACGAAATTGCCGCGCGGATTCAGGAACTGGTGCCCGCGGCGCGGGTTGCGGTAGGACACGGGCAGATGGGCGAGGCGGAACTGGAGCGGGTGATGCTGGCCTTCATGCGCCACGAGTACGACGTGCTGGTGGCGACGACCATCATCGAAAACGGGCTGGATATTCCGCTGGCCAACACCATGCTCATCAATCGCGCGGACCGGCACGGGCTGAGCGAGTTATATCAACTGCGAGGCCGCGTGGGACGGTCGAACCGGCGCGCGTATGCGTACCTGCTGATTCCTCCGGAGCAGGAACTGACGGACATTGCGCGCAGAAGGCTTGCTGCGCTGAAGGAGTTCAGCGACCTGGGCGCGGGCTTCAAGATTGCCGCTCTGGATTTGGAGTTGCGCGGCGCGGGCAACATGCTGGGCGGCGAGCAGAGCGGACACATCGAAGCGGTAGGATTCGAGTTATACACCTCGATGCTGGAGGCCGCGGTGAAGGAAATGAAGGGCGAGACGAGCGAAGAGCGGCCGGCCACCCAGCTTAACCTGGGCATAGCACTGAGGATTGATGAGAGTTACGTGCCGGAAGAAAATCAGCGGCTCAGGCTCTACAAGAAAATCGCGGGAGCGACCAGCGAGGCGGCGGTGGCCGAGGTGCGGGCGGAGATGGAAGACCGCTACGGCGCGCCGCCCGACGCGACGGTTTATCTTTTGGAGGCGTCCATGGTACGCCTGGAGTGCGAGCGGATCGGCATTGCGCAGGTGGACCGCAAGCGCACCGAGGTGCATATTCGCTTCATGGAGAAGGCGGCCATCGAGCCGCAGCAGTTGATGCGCCTGGTGGCGCGGAACGCCAAGCGGGGAGCGCAGTTCACGCCGCAAGGGCTATTGAAGTTTCCGCTTGCCGCGACCAGGAGCGACGAAGTTCTACTGGAGATTCACGAATTGATTGCCGACCTTTCGCCTGCGCCGGTGAGCGCATAACGCAATCGACTGAGTCTTGTACTAGAGTTAGCAAGTTATCCTCCGCTACGCGGAGTTAGCGAGTTAGCAAGTTTGCGGTTTCCATTCAGAGATTGATGACTTCGCTGAAGAGAGGCAAGATGAATAGGTTTGCAGCTGCGCTTGCGATTGGAGTTTGCATGTCTTCGATAACTGCCCACGCGACCAAGGAGACCTGGAAAGATCGATTCAGCAGAGTTTCCGACGAGTACTTTGACCAGGTGTACTTTCACTACGCTCCGACGAACGGGACGCTGGTGGGCTATCACCAGTATGATGCGCAGTTGGAGGACTACTCGCGCAAGAATATCGACGGCGAGATTGCCGCGCTGAAAGATTTTGAAAAGCGCATTGAGGCGATTCATCCGGATGCGGCCGCGGCGGATTTTGTTCCGCGGAGTGACCGGGAGATTGTGCTCGCGAACATCCGCTCGCAGTTGCTGACTCTGGAAACGATTCGTCCCTTGGAGAAGAATGCGGACAACTATTCGAGCGCGTGCGCGAATGGGGCGTTCTCGCTGATGGAGCGCAAGTTCGCATCTCCGGACGAGCGGCTGCGGTCTCTGATTGCCCGGGAGAAGCAGATGCCCACGCTGCTCAACGATGCGCGCGTGAACCTGAAGAATCCGCCGCGGATTTATACCGAGATCGCCATCGAGCAGTTGCCGGGGATTGTGAGCTTTTTTGAGCACGATGTGCCGCTGGCCTTTGCCGACGCCAAGGACCCGGCGGTGAAAGCGGAGTTTGCGCAAAGCAATGCAGCGGCGATCGCGGCGTTGAACAGCTATCTCGGCTGGTTGAAGACGGACCTGCTGCCCAAGTCGAACGGGGACTATCGCATTGGAGCGGACGCGTTCTCGAAGAAACTCCAATACGACGAGATGGTGGACCTGCCGCTGGACAAGCTGCTGGAGATTGCCTGGGCCGATTTGCGCAAGAACCAGGGGCACTTCAACCAGGTTGCCAAGGAACTGGAGCCGGAGAAAGACCCGCGCGCCGTGCTCGAAGAACTGGGAGAGAATCATCCCGCGCCCGGCCAATTGCTGGACGCTTTTCGCGCCACCTTCGACGGGCTGGACGATTTCATCCGCACGCATCACATTGTGACCATCCCCTCGAAGGTGCGGCCGATTGTGGAAGAGACGCCGGCCTTTATGCGCGCCACGACGTTTGCGTCGATGGACACGCCGGGACCGTTCGAGGCGCACGCCACGGAGGCTTACTTCAACGTGACCTTGCCAGATGCTTCGCTGACGCCCGCGCAGGTGGAGGGTTTCATGCATTCGTTCAACGTGGGCACGGTGATTTCAACGGCGGTGCATGAGGCGTACCCTGGGCACTACATTCAGTTTCTGTGGCTGCCGCAGGCGCCGAGCAAGGTGCGCAAGCTGCTGGGCGCAAATACCGACATCGAGGGCTGGGCGCACTACACCGAGCAGATGATGCTGGACGAGGGATACGGCCAGCCGGGCGCAGGCGCGAAGAACGAGCGCGAATCGAAGTTCCTGCGCCTGGGGCAGTTGCAGGACGCGCTGCTGCGCAATGCCCGCTTTATCGTGGGGATCGAAATGCACAGCGGCAAGATGAGTTTCGACGAGGCGGTGGCGTTCTTTGAGAAGGAAGGCTACCAGTCGCACGAAACCGCGGTGGTAGAGACCAAGCGCGGCACCGGCGATCCGACGTATCTTTACTACACGCTGGGCAAGCTGGAGATTCTGAAGCTGCGCGAGGACATGAAGAAGAAGCAGGGCGCGGCGTTCTCGCTGGAGCAGTTTCACAACGACTTTCTGCGTCAGGGTTTTCCGCCCATCAAGATTGTGCGCGAGGCGATGATGGGAGACGATTCGCCGGCATTGTAGGGAGCGCTCGCCAACCGCGGCGGCGTTGAACCCCCGCAAGGATGCGGAGCGAGCAGCTCGAATGAACTTGTAAGATGGCAGAGAGATTTGGAGCCGCGCCAAGCGTGCGGATTTGAAACGAGGAAGAGACGATGAGCCAACGCGTACGGAAGGCGGTATTCCCCGCCGGCGGGCAGGGCACGCGGTTTTTGCCGGCCACCAAGGTGATTCCCAAAGAGATGCTGGCGCTGGTGGACAAGCCCATCATTCAATATGGCGTGGAGGAAGCGATCGCGTCGGGGATTGAGCACATTATTTTCGTGACCGGGCGGGGCAAGGGCGCGATGGAGGACCACTTCGACATCAGTTACGAGTTGGACGCGACGCTGGAGCGGAAGGGCAAGCAGGAACTGCTGGCTGTGTCGCGCGGGGTCTCCTCGATGGCACGGATCAGCTATGTGCGGCAGAAGGAACCGCTGGGGCTGGGGCACGCCGTTCTGTGCGCCAAGGACCTGGTGGGCGACGAGCCCTTCGCCGTGATTCTGCCCGACGATGTGATCGACGCCCAGACGCCCTGCCTGAAGCAGATGATCGAGGTGTTCGAGGAACGCGGCGGCTCGGTGCTGGCGACGCAGACCATCGAGGGTCCGGGCATCAGCGCCTACGGGGTCCTGGCCGGCGCGCAGGACGCGCTGAACCTGCGGATATACAACTGCACCGGCATGGTGGAGAAGCCGAAGTTTGAGGACGCGCCATCGACGCAGGCCATCATCGGGCGCTATGTGCTGACGCCGAGGGTTTTTGAGCTGCTGGAAGAGACCACGCCGGGGGCGGGCGGCGAGATTCAATTGACCGACGGCATCCTGGCGCTGGTGAAGGAAGAGAAGGTCTTCGGCTACACCTTCGAGGGCAAGCGCTTCGACGCCGGCGACAAGCTGGGGATGTTGCAGGCGACGGTGGAGTTTGCGCTGAAGCGGAGCGATCTGGGGCCTAAATTTCGCGAGTTTTTGAAGGGGCTGCCGCTTTAGAATTGGCGGGCCGCAAGGGCCTGGGATCACTTTTTTCCCGATCGAATCACAACCCACTTCGAGGAGGTCATTCGCTTGCTCCGTCTCCGATTTGCCCTTGCGGCCCTGTGCCTTTTCCTGCTTCCCTCGGCGCCCGCGCTCGGCTGGCCCGCCGCGCAGGCCGCGGCGCAAACGCCGGCTGCCGGACTCGGTGCGCTGGCGGGCGAGTACACCGACTCGGCCGAGCCGGACACGCCGATCAGCTTCTACGTCGAGGACGGCAAGCTGGTTACCGAGTCCGAGCGGCGCATTCCCACGGCGCTGAACCCCGTTTCGGCTCTCGAATTCGCCATCCCCGACTCCAAGGCCACGCTGCGCTTTACGGTGGACCAGGCCGGCCGGGGCACAACGGTCTCGGTCTCGCTGCAGCCGGACACCGTTTATCGACGCACCGGCCCGGCGGTCCATCACCTGTTTCACGACTACCAGCGCACGGAGGTCATGATCCCGATGCGCGACGGTGTGACGCTGCATACGGTAATTCTGAAGCCGGCCGACATGGCCGCGCCGCTTCCCTTCCTGGTTCAGAGAACCCCGTACGGCGTGGACGGCTTCAACCGCGCGTCGTTCTCCGGCGGCCGCCCGGAGCTGGCGCGCGAGGGCTACATCTTCGTGGCCCAGGACATTCGCGGGCGGTACAAGAGCCAGGGTGAGTTCATCATGAGCCGGGCTCTGGCCGACCACAAGGACCCCAAAGCCATCGACGAGAGCACCGACACCTACGACACCGTGGCCTGGCTGCTCAAGAACGTGGCGGGGAACAACGGGAGGGCGGGATTTGTGGGCACCAGCTATCCGGGATTTCTGGCCATGATGGCGGGCATCGACCCGCATCCGGCGGTGAAGGCTATTTCCCCGCAGGCGCCCATGATCGACGTGTGGATGGGCGACGACTTCTTCCACAACGGGGCCTTCCGGCAGAGCTACGGCTACGACTACGTTTTCGGGATGGAGTCCGGCAAGGAAGAAGTCGACGTGGACTACGGCAAGGACAAGGACGGCAAGGCGCGCGACGGCTTCGACTATTTTCTGGAGCGGGGCAGCTTTGCCGAGGACGTGAAGAAATCCGGCTCCAAGCTGCTGCCCACCTGGAAGCTGTTCCTCGAACACCCGGCCTATGATGCGGTGTGGTCGTCGAGGGGCGTCGAAAACTCTCTGAACACGGTCGCCGTGCCGACGCTCACCGTGGGCGGCACTTACGACCAGGAAGACATGTACGGGCCGCAGGAGGAATATGCCCGGCTGGAGCCGCATGATGCCGGACGGCAGAACTTCCTGGTGCTCGGGCCCTGGCGGCATGGCTCCTGGGCGTCGACCTCGCGCCACCTGGGCAGCCTGGACTATACCGAGCCCATCGGCAAGGAGTTCCGGGCGCAGATCGAGGCCAGGTTCTTCGCTCACTATTTGAAGGACCAGCCGGGGACCAACCCCTCGGGGTTTGACCTCGAAGACACGGTGAGTTTCCAGACCGGCTCCAACACCTGGAAGCGCTATGCCCATTTCCCGCCCAAGGAATCGCAATCCACCAGCCTGCATCTCGCAGGGGCCGGGCTGCTGCGCTGGAGCGACTCGACCACAGCGGCCAAAACCAGCTACCTGAGCGATCCGGCCGACCCGGTTCCCTACCGCCATCGGCCCATCCAGCCCACCTATAGCGAGGGCTCGCAGTGGTTCAACTGGCTCACCGAAGACCAGCGCTTCGTGACGAGCCGCAAGGACGTGGCGGTGTGGAAGCTGCCGGCGCTCAAGAAGGACATGATCCTGACGGGCGAGGTGGTGGCCGACATTTACGCTTCCACGACGGGCAGCGACAACGACATGGTGGTGAAGCTGATCGACCAGTACCCGGAGGACGCGGCCGACCCCAAAATGAGCGGATACCAACTGATCACCAACGCCGAGATCTTCCGCGGGCGGTATCTTGATTCCTTTGAGAAGCCGACGCCGATGCGGCCGGGGTCGGTGCATGAGTACAGGTTCTCGCTGCACGACGTGGACCACGTCTTCAAGGCCGGGCACACGGTTGTGGTCGAGGTCCAGAGCACCTGGTTCCCGCTCTACGACCGCAACCCGCAGACCTTTGTGGCGAACATCATGACCGCCCGGCCGGAAGACTACAAGCCGGCGACGGTTACCATCTATTCCGACTCCGAGCACGATTCGACGTTGCAGGTGCCGCTGGTGAACGCCTGCGACCAGGTGGAGTGCTTTTGAGGAGTAGTCCGTAGGCCATTGGCCCGGCTGGCGCACTTTCGTACCCAATGTTCAAGTCGATTGCCTATTGAGCGGTCCTAAACGTGGAGTATGCTCACGCCATAAGCCCCGTAAAAGGAGATTACAAGAAAGTCATGAAAGCCAAGCTGCGCCTCGGAAGCTCTATCCTCTCTCTTGTTGCCATGCCGGTTCTCTTCACTCTTCCCGCGTGGGGCGCTGCGACGCCAGCTATTGTTAGCACTGTTATTAACGCATCGGTTACTCAGATCACCATCACTGGAAGTAACTTTGAGCCCGCCTCGAAAGCTCCGGCTGTGGCATTGAACAGCGCGTCGCTGGTTCTGGTTTCATTTACAAATCAAACTGTGGTGGCAAAGCTGCCCTCCGGCCTGGCGGCCGGGGACTATCTTCTGACGCTTACAAACAGCAGCAGCCTGAGCATCACTTTCACAGTTGCCATTGGCGCTGTGGGTCCGGCCGGACCGCAGGGGCCGGCCGGGGCCGCCGGTGCTGCTGGGGCAGCGGGAGCCAAGGGGGCTACAGGGGCTCAGGGACCTGCCGGAACTGCCGGAGGGACGGGGGCCAAAGGAGCTACGGGAGCTACCGGGGCTACTGGACCTGCGGGGGCGACTGGAGCTGCAGGAGCGGCAGGAGCCAAGGGCGCTACAGGGGCCACCGGAGCTGCCGGGGCGACCGGGGCAACAGGAGCGCAAGGGCCTGCTGGAGCCGCCGGAGCAGCAGGCGCAAAAGGAGCTACGGGAGCTACCGGTGCGACTGGACCTGCGGGGGCGACTGGAGCTGCGGGAGCGGCAGGGGCCACTGGGGCTACCGGGGCAACAGGAGCACAAGGGCCCGCCGGGACTGCCGGAGCGGCGGGAACCAAAGGAGCTACTGGAGCCACTGGCGCAACAGGCGCGCAAGGGCCTGCCGGAGCGATGGGGGCGACGGGTCCGGAGGGGCCGACGGGACCACAGGGGCCAGCCGGGACTGGGGGCTCAATGCAGATTTACACTGCCTCCATCATCCTATTTCAGGACTCCGGTGAAACGTGCCCCCCCGTGTCTTTGACCGCTACAAATGCCCTTTGTGGCCACAGCGTTAACAACACGCCATTTACCATTGTCCCAGCGGCGTGTACGGTCAAGGCAATTTACGCGGCACTCACACCGTATGATGAGCCAAGCGATCCCCACGCTACTTCCATCTCCTTTACGCTATGGAAAAATTCGACAGAGACGGAGTTTGCGGCATGCCAGGTTACCTCTGCAACTCCAGAAGCTTGCACCCTTCCGACTAGCTCGATCGCTGTATCGGCGGGAGACACGCTCAGCTACCTACCTGTTACTACTGGGGTTGACAATAGCGCTGGAGTTCTCAACGCGACCCTGGTTTGCCAGTAGACCGATGACGGGGCGTCCTGGATCCCGCATTTGAGGTCTGGGACGCCTCAATTTCGGCTTCCGCTTCCCATTCGCGCTAAAATAGAAGCAGCAGTATGAACCTGCATCAGCCCATCCCGGCCCTCCTCTAGCGGCGCCCGCCGCCTATACTCGTTTTCCGCCTATTTCCATTCCCAATTCCCATTTACAGAATCCGCCCCGCAGAGGGGCCGTGGAGCATTCCCGTGATTGATCGTTTGGAACAGATGGAACAGCGCTACGAGGAGCTTTCCGCCCAGCTCTCGTTGCCGGAGATTGTCAACGACCGCGAAAAGTACCAGCAGGCGGGCAAGGCGCTCAGCGACCTGGAGACTCCGGTGCTGAAGTTTCGCGAGTTGAAGCAGGTGCGCCAGGGGCTGTCCGAAGCCCGCGCCATGCTCTCGGAGAGCGACCCCGAACTGAAGGCCATGGCCGAGGAAGAGATTGCCTCGCTCGAGCCGCGCGAGCCGGCTCTGGAAGAAGAGATCAAGGTTCTGCTGCTGCCCAAGGACCCCAATGACGAGAAGAACGTGATTCTCGAAATCAGGGCCGGGACGGGCGGCGACGAGGCCTCGCTGTTTGCCGCCGAGGTTTTCCGCATGTATCAGCGCTTTGCCGAGCAGCACCACTGGAAGATCGAGTTGCTGTCGATGTCCGAGTCCGGGGTGGGCGGGTTCAAGGAAGTGATCGCCATCATCGAGGGCGAGCGGGTGTACTCGCAGATGAAGTGGGAGAGCGGGGTGCACCGGGTGCAGCGGGTTCCGGCGACGGAGACGCAGGGGCGGGTGCATACCTCGGCCATCACCGTGGCCGTGCTGCCAGAGGCCGAGGACGTGGACGTGAAGATCGAGGCCAAGGACATCCGCATCGACACGTTCTGCTCTTCGGGGCCCGGCGGGCAGTCGGTGAACACGACGTATTCGGCGGTGAGGATTACCCATTTGCCGACGAATACGGTGGTGAGTTGCCAGGACGAGAAGTCGCAGATCAAGAATCGTGAAAAGGGCATGCGCGTGCTGCGTTCGCGGCTCTATGAACAGGAAATGGACCGGCAGAACGCGGAGTTGGCCAAGGAGCGGAAGCAGCAGGTGGGCACCGGGGACCGCAGCGAGAAGATCCGCACCTACAACTTCCCGCAGAACCGGCTGACGGACCACCGCATCGGGCTGACTCTGCATCAACTGGACCTAGTGATGGAAGGGCGGCTGCAACCGATTGTGGATGCGCTCATCACGCACTACCAGGCCGAGCAGTTGAAGGCCGACACCAGCGTAGCGGCCTGATGACGCTGAAGGAATGGCTGAGAAAGGGCGAGGCGCATCTACTCGCCGGACCGCATCCGGAGCGGGCCCGCCGCGACGCTGAAACCCTGCTGCTCGCGACTATTCGCCGGGAACGCGCGGCCCTGTTGGCGCGCTGGAGCGAGAAGCTAGACGGCGAGGAGGCGCGCGGCTACCTGGAGCTGATCGAGCGACGCCTGAGCGGTGAGCCCATCCAGTACATTCTGGGCGAGCAGGAGTTCTACGGGCTGAGGTTCCGGGTGACGCGCGACGTGCTGATTCCGCGCCCGGAGACCGAGCACCTGGTGGAGAAGGCGATCGCACTGGCGGCGCGGTATGCTGCTCCGCGCATTGTGGATGTGGGCACCGGCTCGGGCGCCATCGCCGTCACGCTGGCTCACGAACTGCCACGGGCCACGGTGACGGCCATTGACCTTTCCGCTCCGGCTTTAGCCATCGCTCAAGAAAACGCACGGCGCAACGAAGTGGACGTGCGCTTTCTGCGCGGCGATCTGCTGGCCCCGGTGGCGGAGGCTGGTTTCGACATCGTGGTTTCGAATCCGCCTTATGTGGCCAGCGGAGACCGCACTACGCTGGCCGTCGAGGTGCGCGAGTACGAGCCCGCGCTGGCGCTGTTTGCCGGCGACGACGGCCTGGATGTTTATCGCCGGCTGATTCCCGCCGCCTTCCGTGCGCTCACGCCGGGCGGAGTGCTGGGGCTCGAAATCGGCTATGGGCAGGCGGCGGCGATTGAAGCGCTGCTGGCGGACGCGGGATTTACGGAGATTGAATTCACTCCCGACCTGCAAGGCATCGCCAGAGTGGCCTGCGGCTTGAGAGCCTGACGTCTCCAAATCGCGGAAACCCACGACAGCTGGCTCGCGAGCGATACAATTCGAGGGGTCGGTTCTGAACTGGGGAGATTCCTATTTTCAAAGAACGATTTGAACTTTCAAGACTCAGCTTTCCTCCGGTTTGCGTGCGCTGCGGGGCAGAGGACGCAACTCGAGAGACCCGATTGATTCTCCCGTATCGTGCATGGTGGCGACGCAATCCCATCGTAAAGTCGCCGGTCTGCATGAAATGCCTCATTGCCCTCTGGTCGGAGGAAAAGACCTCCTCAATTCTCGTGGTTGCGGGTGCATGGGCAGGTGTGTTCTACCTGTCTCCATGGATTGCCTCATGGGTGGTTCTTCCTCTGATCAACCTGTTGCACGACCCGCCAGAATGGGCGACTCCTCGAATGATTTCCGAGGTTATTGTTTATTCGACCTTCATAGCGCTCTTCTTTGCTTTGGCTAGTCTTCGGGATCGTTTCCTGCGGCGCGACCATCTGAAAATCAAGATTACCGATTATGGCAGTGACTGGGCAGAGATTGAAAGCGACGATGCGGCCTACTTTGCCCAGTTGTCGCGGCACTCAGAGGTTTACTCGTGAACAAGCTTGGCCAATCGTTTTCGTTGTCTCTACCGGCAGCTGATCCAAAAAGACACTGAAGTGCACACCTGTCGCCTACAACCGGCTGGTCTTGTTCAGTTCGCGGTAGAAGCCGAGGTCCTTGGCGCAGAGGGTCTTGGTGATGTAGGCGATCTGTCCGTAGTGGAGGGCGAAGTGCTCGACCACGTGGTAGACGGCGTCGAGGCCGCGGACGTGGTGACCCTGGATTTCGCAGGGGGCAATCAGGTCTTCCACGGTGAGGCGGTCGAGGACTTTGGCGGCCTCGTCGAGTGTCGCGCCCAGGCGGTCGAGCAGTTGGGCGGCGGTGAGGCCCTCTTGCGCGCCGAACTCCGCGGGGCGGTGGCGGTGGTCTTCAAGGCGATTGAAGGACGCCACCAGCCACTGGCGCACATTGCCATTCAGGTGCAGGAGCAGATTCCCGATGCTGTTGCTCTCCGCGTTGGGACGCCACCAGACCTGCTCGTCGGTGAGCGATTCGACACAGGTGCGCAGGCGGGGCCAGGATTCAGCCAGCATTTGGTGGCGGGAACACTCAAGAAAGAGCGCGGTCAATTCGGAGTCATGGGTCGTCATGGGGAATGAATCTCCTTTTATCTGGGGATTACCCCGCGGCGGAATCGTTGAGCCGCGCGTGGTAGTTGAAGACCAGCAGGGTGAGGATGGCGAAGATCATGGCCAGAAGGGCGAGAGGCGCGCCGTAGGGATAGCCCGCGGTGAGCGCAAAGCGGATGAGGATGATGGAGACCACGAAGGCGGCGTTGCGGAATACATTCTCATATTGCCCGGAGACCACCAGCGACAGAATCAGGATGAGCACGTCGGTGAAGATCATGACCGTGAACAGGTCGTTGTAAAAGGTTGTTGCCGGCTCGATGCCGCCCTGGCCGGTTTGAAGCGCGTGGAAGACGGCAACGGCGAGGACGCCGAGGTTGTAGGCGGCCATGCCCAGGAGCAGCGCGGCGAGGCCGATGGCGACCACCTTTTTTTGCGCGACGAAGCGGGCGCGGCCTGGGGACGGCCCCGAAGCCTCGGTGGGGCGGGCGCGCCGCAGCGAGACGTGCTGAAAGACGGCCACCAGGAAGAACATCAGGAAGCCGGCCCACATATCGAGGAAGACCGGAAGGGCCTCCATGCTGAGGCGGTGCTGGACCATCAGGTCGCTGGCCGTGGCAATGTCTTTGAAGACGTCACGAATGAAGATCAGCGAGACGATCTCGAACTGGTTGGCGATGGAGCGGGTGGTGGAGGAGGGCAGCGCCGCAATGAGGGTGAGCACCTCGTAGAAGAGGATGAAGTTGAAGGGGGTGGAGATGGCGGTGAGGTAATTCTGGCCGGCCTCGGCGATGAGCAGCGGCGGATGGGGCAGCGAGCGGGCGAGAAAGATGAGCGAGAGGTGAAGGACGAAGCCGGCAATGCTGAGCCGGATGACGAGGTGCTTCAGCGCGGTCTTGTTGGCCTCTGAAAAAATGAGGTCGTGCAGGGCGTCGAGCCGCAGCCACAGCCGGGCGAGCGCCCGGTGACGATTGCGGCCGAATTGGCTTTCTAAGTGCGGCATGATCTCGCGAGCTGCTGCGAGGTTAGAGTAACAGTCTTCGGGCTGCGCAAGGCATTTGAGCCTGTTTTTGGGGGGAAATGGATGCTGATTGCGGGGATCCGGAGGGGCGGCATAGAATTCCCCCTGAAAGCGTTTCCCCGAGGACTCTCCATGCGTATTCCCGCTTCGCTCACTTTCGCCGTTCTGGCATGCGCCTCTTTCGCCGCCGCCGCGCAAACGCCCGCCGCACCGCAGGCGCCGCAAGCGGCAGCACAAACCCCGCCCATGGGCTGGAACAGTTGGAATTACTTTGCCGACAAGGTGGACGACAAGGGCGTGCGCGCCGCCGCCGACCAGATGGTTTCGACGGGCATGAAGGACGCCGGCTACATTTACGTGAACATCGACGACACCTGGGAGGGCAAGCGCGACGCAAGCGGCGTTCTGCACACCAACTCAAAGTTTCCCGACATGAAGGCGCTGGCCGATTACGTTCACTCCAAGGGTCTGAAGATCGGCATCTACTCCGGGCCGGGGCCCAAGACCTGCGCCGGCTACGAGGGTTCGCTGGGCCACGAGGAGCAGGACGCCAAGCTCTACGCCGAGTGGGGCATCGACTATCTGAAGTACGACCTGTGCAGCTTCATCCCCGAAGTGATGGAGAAGCAGGCCCCCAACGACCACGCCGCGCAGATGCGCCTGATGACGGCCGCCTACGCCAAGATGGACAAGGCGCTGAAGTCCACCGGGCGGCCGATCGTCTACTCGCTCTGCCAGTATGGGTGGGACGCACCCTGGGAGTGGGCGCCCGCTCTCGGCGGCAACCTGTGGCGGACGACCGGCGACATCGATCCCACCTGGGACCGCATGTACGCCATCGTGAGCCAGCAGGAGGGCCTGGAAGCCTATGCCGGCCCCGGCCACTGGAACGACCCGGACATGCTGGAAGTGGGCAACGGAAAGCTCTCCATGGCTGAAAACAGGACCCACTTTTCGCTTTGGGCCATTCTGGCCGCGCCCTTGCTGGCCGGCAACGACCTGACCGCGATGAAGCCCGAGATCCATGCCATTTTGACCAACCGCGATGTCATCGCCATCGACCAGGACACGCTGGGCGAGCAGGGCGCGCGCATCTATTCGGACGGCGAGGTCGAGGTCTGGACCCGGCACCTGGCCGGCGGAGCGCTGGCTGTTGCGGTGGTGAACGTGGGAAGCGACCGCTACTCGACGCATCCCTTCCACCTGAACCTGGGCAAGCTGGGGCTGCACGGCGCTCAGGCGGGCAAAGACCTGTGGACCGGCAAGGCGGTCACGCTGACGGAGAATCAGCCGATTGAGCTGGCCAGCCACGATGTGCTGCTGGTGCGGATTGACGCGGCGAAATAGGGCTGTCTCGGTTCAGAACGAAATGAGCCGGGGCGCCCCGGAGCTGGCCTGAACTTGCTAGAGTGTCCGAGTTCTTAGAGCATGTTCCAAAATTGTGTAGACCCGAACTTTGTTGGTGATGGATTGTGAGTTTGTCCCCGTCAGGGTGGGGTTCGTGGTTTCCCAGGTCCCAAAAGCGCGACCTGGGGCACCCAGCTTCGCACGCACCCAGGTTCGCACGCACCCAGGTTCGCACGCTGTTGCTACTGCGCGCGGGCCAGGCAGACGGAAAACCAGCTCCGCGCGTCGGTCCAGGTTTCGACCGGCTTGAAACCGGCGTCGGCGAGCAGGGTCTCGGCCTGGCCGGGTTGGACCTTGTAGCTGTTCTCGGTGTGAATGGTCTCGCCTTCGGCGAAGTGGACCTCAAGATCGAGCGCATCGAGGCGCACAGTTTGGCTCGTCCGGCTGACCAGGTGCATCTCGATGCGGGATTGGGCCGCATTCCACCGGGCGCGATGGGCAAAAGCGTCCAGTGAGAAGTTTGCGCCCAGGTCGCGGTTGAGCCGGGCCAATAGATTGAGATTGAAGGCTGCGGTCACGCCGGCCGCGTCGTCGTAGGCCGCGAGAAGGATGGGGTCCGGCTTGACCAGGTCGACGCCGAGCAGCAGCGCATCGGCTGGCCGGAGCCCGGCACGCACCCGCCGGAGCAGCCGCACAGCCTCAGCCGGCTCAAAGTTGCCGATGCTGGAGCCGATGTAGAGCACCAGCCGCCGCTCGCCCGCGCCGGCCGGCTGGAGGGCCAGGCCATGGGTATAGTCGAGCACCTGGGGCGCGACCTCGACCCCTGGAATCTCCCGCTCGATGCGCTCCTTGGCGGCGGCCAGGGCGCTCGGTGAAACGTCCATCGGCTCGTAAACCACACTCTGCTGCCGCGCCACCGAGGCGGAGAGCAGAAGGCGCGTCTTGTCGGCCGAGCCCGCGCCGAGTTCCGCGATGCGCAGGCGGGCTGGCTGGATTCCCTCCGAGCTGGCCGCCTGGGCGATGATGTCGCCTGCATGGGCGGCGAGGATGGCGCGCTCGGTCCGCGTGAGGTAATACTCGGGCAACTCCGTAATCCGATCGAAGAGACGCGAGCCGACCTGGTCGTAGAAGAGCCACGGGGGCAGCGACTTGCGCCGGGCGGTGAGGCCTTCCCGGACCGCGGTGGCGACTTGCTCCTCAATTTGCGTGGGTGTGGGGGACAGAGCGGTCTCGGTCATAGGCTCCTGGGAAGAAACAAGAATGGAAGTTGAACAGAAAAGGTAGATGGGAAAGTGTGTGCGAGCCCACCCTAGCCGCAAAAACAAGAGCGCGGCGAGGGTGGGGCACCCGGAGTTTCATTCCCGTGGGTTGGCAGCCCCGGTGGAAGACTGAATGGCCCTAGCCTCCTGAATATGGATGCGGCTGGACGGGGAAAGGATTACGACCGGGCCAGCCGGATTCCGGAAAACTGCCAACGCGTCTCGGGGGAGAAGAAGTTGCGATAGGAGGGCCGGATGTGCGCCGCCGGGGTGACGCAGGAGCCGCCGCGGAGCACCATCTGACCGCTCATGAACTTGCCGTTGTACTCGCCCAGGGAGCCCGGAAGCGGCTTGAATCCGGGATAGCCGAGGTAGGCGCTGGCTGTCCACTCCCAGCAATCGCCGAAGAGCTGCTGAAGGGGCTGGGCTTGATTGGACTCCGGGGAATTGGGAGCCAGATTGGGCTCGGGGGCGGCTGCGGGCATCAGTCGGCCGGAATCCAGCAGGTTCCCCGTCGCGGCCTGGCCCTCGGCCGCGGTTTCCCACTCGAACTCGGTGGCCAGGCGCAGGCCCGCCCAGCGGGCGTAGGCGTCGGCCTCGAAAAAGCTGACATGGCTGACCGGGACGGCGGCCAGCACGGCCAGCGGCTGTTCACCGCGGAGGGTAAAGATCGTCCAGTTGCCGTCCGCTTGGGTCCAGTAGAGGGGGGCGCGCCAGCCGTTTTGTTCAACCGCATCCCAGCCAGCCGAGAGCCACAACTCCGGACGCCGGTAGCCGCCGTCGACGATGAAGGCAGCAAACTCGGCGCAGGTCACCAGGCGAGCGGCCAGCGAAAACGGCTCCAGCCAGACCTGGTGGCGGGGCAGTTCGTTGTCGAAGCAGAAGCCCTGGCCGGAGTAGCCGGTCTCGCGCAGGCCGCCCGCAAACTGCTGAAAACGCAGCGGACCCCTGCGGTGGGGCTGACCTTGGTCGATGGGGTTCGTGGTTTCCCTGGTCTCAGAATTGAGTCCTGAGGCACCCGGCCCCCTGCGGTGGGGCTGACCTTGGTGGTCGGGGTTCGTGGTTTCCCAGGTCTCAAAATCGAGACCTGGGGCACCCGGCTGATCCTGGTCGACGGGGTTTGTGGTTTCAGAACCATTCGGCTCCAGGTCGCCGGGGCGGTAAGCCGGGCGCAAGGGGTTGGTGAAGAAGGCGTGGAGGATGTCGGTGAGCAGCAGTTCCTGGTGCTGCTCTTCGTGGTTGACGCCCAGCTCGATTCGCTGGAGGGCTTCCGGGCCGGGGGTGGCGGCGAGGAGCCGCTCGATGGCCTCATCCACGTGCTCGCGGTAGGCGAGGATCTGGTCCAGCCCAGGGCGCGAAAATGAGGCCCGCAGGCGCTTCTCGGGGAAGGCGGCAAAGCTGCGGTAATAGCTGTTGAAGAGCCAGGGGAAATCCTCGTTGAAGAGGCGGTAGCCGGGCAGAAACCGGGTGAGGACAAAGGACTCGAAGAACCAGGCGGTGTGGGCCAGGTGCCACTTGGCCGGGGAGGCCTCGGGGCAGGACTGGACCATCATGTCCTCGGGGGTGAGCGGCGCGCACAGGACGAGGGTCTGGCGCCGCGCGGCGCGAAAACGTGCGGAAATGTCCAATTGGCTACAGGCAAAGGTTGCGCTCATGGTGTCTTCTTTCGCCGAGGCTTTCGAACTGGGTTTCGCCGGGGCTCTCGCACAGGGAAGAGTGTACCGTGAAACTTGCCGTCCGCCGGAGAGAATCGTTGCGGCGGCGCGGGCCAATCCGCTTGACGAATGGGCCTCGATTGGTGCTCTAATTCAAGCAGACGATGAGTCCAGTTTGTCGCCTCGCGTTCCTTCGACAGGAGGGAATATGTGTTGGCTCGATAAACACCGCTGGCTGCCGGCGTTGGCAATTCTCGCAGCCCTGGCAACCGAAGGCGCCGCCCTGGGGCAAGCGCCCGTCCCGGCCCCCGCAGTCCCATCGACCCCGCTCGCGACCGCCCCGCCGTCCGCGGCAGCGCCCGAATATCAGGGCGACTCGCTGATGGGCCACCAGCACTATCAGGCCGCCATTGCAGCCTACAGGAAGGCTCCCCAAAACTCCGCCGCCGTACAGAACAAGATGGGCATCGCCTACCAGATGATGTTCAACCTGGACGAGGCCTTGCACTGTTACCAGGCGTCTTTGCGGATCGATCCCAAGAATGGGCGGGTCTTCAACAATCTGGGGACGGTTTACGACTCGCTGAAGCAGTATGGCAATGCGGAGCGCATGTACCGCCGGGCGCTGAAACTGGAGCCGGATTCGGCGCTGATTCTGAAGAATCTGGGCTCTGACCTGCTGGCCCAGCACAAGTACAAGAAGGGGTGGGAGGCCTACAAGGCCGCCCTGGCCATGGACCCGGATATCTTTGCCAACAGCACCAGCCCACGGGTGGAGAATCCGGCCAGCGTGCAGGAGCGCGGGGCGATGAATTATTTCATGGCCAAGGGCTGCGTTCGCGCCGGGATGAATGATCGCGCCATCGACTATCTGCGCATGGCGCTGAACGAGGGATTCACCAGTCCCAAGAAGATCATTGCGGACGCGGAGTTCGCCGGCCTGCGCGGGATGCCTGCTTTTGAGCAGTTGCTGGCCGCGCAGAGCGCACAGTAGGTTTCCGCCGGCCCAGCCGCTCCGACTCCATGACCCGGGCTCCCTGGGGGAAGCTGTGTCGTCCAGGCGGCGACTGCCGTCTAATCTGGAGTGGGCGGCTCGCTCGCCCACCTGGAGTCGCCATGAGAATTCGCCTGTTGTCCGCCCTCGCCTTCGGCCTTGCACTGGCCGGGGCCGCACTTGCTCAGGATGCATCCGCCACGCAGGCCGGGGGGCAAGCGCCGGCGCGGACTCCCGGTTCCGGCGGTGAGCGCGGAGGGCGCGAGGGGTGGGGCGGCGGGATGGGCGGTGGGCACGGAGTGGGCGGGACGGTGACCGAAGTGGCCGCCGACCACTACACGATCAAGACCGACGCCGGTGAAATCTATACCGTGCACTTCAGTGTGAACACCCGCATCCTGAAGCAGACGGCGCAGCGCCGGGGCGACGGAGGAGCGGGAGCGGGCGGCGGCAATCCGCCGCAGACCCTGAAACCGGCCGACATCAAGGTGGGAGACGCGGTGGCGGCGATGGGCGAGGTGGACTCGGCGGCCAAATCCGTGGGCGCGGTGGTGGTGTTGCAGCTTGACCCCGAGCGCGCCAAGCAGATGCGGGAAGTGCGGGCCAACTATGGCAAGACCTGGCTGATTGGGAAGGTCACGGCCATCCAGGAGGCCAAGGTGACGCTGATGGGTTCGGTGGATAACGCGGCGCACGCCTTCCAGGCGGATGAAAACACCAGTTTCCGCAAGCGCCGCGACCCCATCACCCTGGCCGACGTTCAGGTGGGCGACACGGTGCGCGTCGAGGGCGCGCTGAAAGATGGAGTCTTTGTGGCCACGTCGGTTTCGGTGATGGGCACGCCTGAGGGAGGAACGCCGACGGTTCCGCGCGAGGGCGGACCCCAGCCCAAATAAAGGCTCCCGGGGCTGCCGGGAAGAAGGAGCCGATGGAGCCCTGGAGCGGCGCAGGGGCTATCCGCCCATGAACATTCCGCCGTTGACGTCGAGCACGTGGCCGGTGATGTAGGCCGCGGCGTCGGAAGCCAGAAAGCGAACCGATTGCGCGATTTCAGCGTCGGTTCCGGGACGCCCGAGGGGAATCGCGGCCATCATGGCAGTGCGCTGCTTCTCGTCGAGCACCGCGGTCATGGGGGTCTCGATGTAGCCCGGCGCGACGGCATTGACGGTGATGCCGCGGGAAGCGACCTCGCGGGCCAGAGAGCGGGTGAGGCCGATGAGGCCGGCTTTGGAGGCCGCATAGTTCACCTGGCCGGCCTGGCCGGTGCGGCCGACCACGCTGGAAATGTAGACGATGCGGCCCCAGCGGTTCTTGAGCATGGGCCGCAGCAGGGCCTGGGTAAGGAGAAATGCTCCGGTCAGGTTGGTGGCCAGCACGTCGTCCCAGTCGGGACGCTTCATGGCCATCATGAGGCCGTCGCGGGTGATGCCGGCGTTGTTCACCAGCACCTCGACCTTGCCGAACTGGGCCAGCACCGCCTTGGCGCCCTCTTTGATCGACTCCTCGCTCGACACATCGAGCGCGAAGGCCGCCGCCTGGCCGCCGGAGGAGGCAATCTCCTCGGCCACGTCGGCCAGCTTGGCTTGGTTGCGCGCCGCCAGCACGACCGTGGCGCCGGCGCGCGCCAGCTCCAGCGCGCAGGCCCGGCCGATTCCCTGCGATGCTCCGGTCACCAGCGCGATGCGTCCCTCTAAATCCGCCATATCTCTTCCTTTATCCCTGCGCGCAGACCACGCCGCGCCCTTCCGTTCCTGATTATAAAGTGCCTGGTTGTGGAGCAAATTCGAATCGGCAAGCGTCTAAAAGTCGCGCTTTTCAGGGGAAAAGTGTGGTTTTTCGGGCCGAAAAAGGGGTGAAAATGGCCGGTCGTGTTTACTGATTTGTCAATGGGGTATTTATGTAAGTTGTTCACTCATAGCATGTTACTTGAATGACGAGGTGGGAAAATGTCCCTTCTCGGGGTAGGGGGGGGTGGGGTACCGAGGCTTTTTCTTGCCGAAGCGGGGTTTGGCCTGCATTTCTCCCTATCAGCCAGTGTGCGCCAGGGGAGGGTTATTTTGCGCAAACGGCAGTTTGGAAGGAATGGGCGGAGGGGGGCATGAGGAGGGCGGAATGGGGGGCCTGGTTTCCCAGGTCCGAAAATCCGGACCTGTCATACATGGGGCACCCAGAGGGATCTGGCGCGCCGGACCGAACCGAAAGGCCCGCCGGTTTGGGGTCGTGGTTTCCCACCCATCCGCGGTGAAGCTGCGGATGGATGGGGCACCCGCGCATTTGTGCGGGTTTCAGGGGTGCCCCAACCGCTTTGGAAGTTTTGGGGGGCGAAGTTGGGGGTGCGGAGACGAAACGCAGGTCCTTCGACTCCCTTCGCTACGCTTCGGTCGCTCAGGATGACAGATTTATGCGGGATGAATGACCTGCGAGCCTGAGAGCTGGCGGCTAGCGGCTGGAGGCTAGCGGCTGGAAGCTGGAAGCTGCTCTTCTATCCCAGGGGGGTAACCGCCGCCGCTACCGGGCGCGGGACCAGGGCTGGATGCACCCGTTCCGGGGGCCAGATGTAGACCGCCAGGCGGCGCGAGTAGTGGAGGACGGGCTCGGAGCCGGGCAGGGGGATTCCCAGGGCCGCGGGCAGATCGTTCCGCTCGATCTCCGCCTCGGCCTCTTCGAGCGGCGCGGGGACGGAGTGAATGTTCGCCTGGACCAGTTGTCCGGCGCGGTTCAAACTGAAGAGGCAGTTGCGCTCGGTGAGAAAGTACTCCAGGGTTCCGACTCGGTTCTCGGCCAGTTTCCGGGTGGGACCGAGGCCGCGATAGCGCGCGCTGAAGACCACCGGCCGGGTGCTGAGCCGCCTGCGGCTATAGAAGGAGAACTCCCGCTCGGTCCTTTGCTCCATGCGCATCTCCGACCAGAAGTAGGGGAAGTGAAAGAAGGCGCGGCCCACGACGGCCGCGAGCAGGCTGTTGGCATCCACGGAGAGCAGAAGGACACCGCGCGCGCCGGTGCGCGGGTCGCGGACATAGGTGCGCAGGTTGAGCCCCGGAAAGCTGTTCGCGCCGGGGATGGCCGGCAGGCCGCGCATCTTGATCCTGTCCATCCAGAAGGGCAGGGCTCCGAGCCAGGCGGAGCCTTGAAAGGTGTCGGCTTGCAGGCTGTCGGGGATGAGGTGGGCCAGCGAGGAGAGCGGGACCGGCCAGTGGGCATAGAGCAGATCGTTCCAGCGTTGGGTCATGGACCAGCGGCCCGGAGGCATGGGACGAAGCTTCAAGGATGTGCGCACCAGAACCTCCCGCATGGCCCTCCACTCCCTGTTGGCAAGAAGCAAAAACGCAAGTCCAACCAAAATAAATCTCAAAGTGTGTTGATCAACCACTCTAGCCACAAAAACAAGAACCTGGCGAGGGTGGGGCACCCGCAGCCCGAGGCAATGTGCGTCCCGATGCCGTATTCTGTTCGCGAGCCCCTATCCATGTCCAGTAAATCTTTCATGCATCCCGGCGCCCGCAACGAGACCGACGTTTTCGCGGTTCATGGCGCCGACCCCGAGGTCCTGGCCTATGCCATGGCCAAGTATTCGCGCTCATCGCTCTCGATGCGGGAGTCGCTGAGGGAGATCAGCGCGCAGCGCGCCGAGCAGTTCCTCAACACGTTCTATTTCCAGTACGGCCACCGCTCGATCGCCGACCTGGCCCACATGGCCTTTGCGGTGGAGCGGCTGAGCCTGCTGGCCGCGATCGTGCTGGTGGATGAGCAGCGCTGGGACGGGCAGGAGCGCTCGACCCGCTATCAGAACTTTCTGAAATCCGGCTGGTTCTTTCCCGATTTCGGCGGGCATGCCGAGCCCGCGGAGTTGTACGCGGAGACGGTGGAGAGCCTGTTTTCCGCTTACCAGCGTACCACCGCGGCGGTTCTGGAGGCGCTGCGCCGGCGGGTTCCCTGCCCCGAGACGCTGAAGCCGGAGGCCTATGAGCGCACGCTGAAGGCGCGGGCGTTCGACGTGGCGCGGTACCTGCTGCCGCTGGCTACCAACACCTCGCTGGGGCAGATTGTGAACGCCCGGACCCTGGAGACCCAGGTCTCGCGGCTGCTTTCGCACCCCTCGGCGGAAATTCGCGATCTGGGAGTGAAGCTGCGCGATGCGGCCACCGGACCGGCCTGGAATGTGAACGGGCAGGCGGGCGGGGAGCTGGTGGAGAAGATGGCGGCGAGCGGCTCGGGGCTGGCCGAGGAAGCGGCCAACCTGCTGACCCGCGAGGTGCGCACCGCAGCGACGCTGGTGAAGTATGCCCAGCCCAGCGAATACGAGTTGAAGACGCGCGCCGAGCTGAAGCAGGCGGCGGGCGAATTGCTGGCCGGAGCGCCGATTGCGAATGCGCCGGTGGTGGACCTGGTGGAGAGGACGGAGACGCTCGAAGTGGAGCTGGCGGCAACGTTGATTTACTCGGCCGCGCACCACCCCTACCGCCAGATTCGCGACTTGGTGGGCGCGCTGCCCGAGGCGCGGGTGAGCGAAATCGTCGCGTTGGGCCTGCGCCATCGCGGCAAGCACGACGAGGCGCTGCGCGCCTTTCACGCTGGCGCGGCGCTGCGGTTTGACATTCTGATGGACATCGGCGGCTTCCGCGACATGCACCGCCATCGCCGCTGCGTGCAGATCATCCAGCCCTTCACTTCCCTGCACGGTTATGAGACGCCGTCGGCGGGCGACTTTGGCGGGGACGCGAACATCCTGGCCGAGGCCGGGATACTGTCGGAGTACCAGTCGGCGATGGAGCGGGCGCACCTGGCGAGCGCGAGGGTTGCGGCCAGCAATGCTCCGGAGGCCGCCGAGAGCGCGCTTTACCTGCTGCCACTGGCCACGCGCATCCGCGCCCTGTTCAAGATGGACTTTGCCGAGGCCCAGTACATTGCCGAACTGCGCTCGGGACCGGCGGGGCACTTCAGCTACCGCCGCGTGGCCTGGGAGATGGTGCTTGCGTTGCAGCGCCAGCACCCCACGCTTGCTCAGCACATCCGGGTGACCGATTTCACCCAGCCGATCGATCTGCTGCAGCGGTAAGGGCGCTTGCCGGGGGGCTTGGAAGAGTGCCGGGGCTGGCGGTCCCAGGGCAAACCCCGGCTGCGCTAGGATAAAGAGAGGATCGAGGCCGAGCATGTTCGTTGTTGTGTGGCAGTTCGAGATTGCCGAGGAGAAGGTTGCCGCATTCGAGGCCGCGTATGGGCCGGAGGGCGCCTGGGCGCAACTGTTCCGCACTTCGACGGAATACCAGGGGACGGAGCTGTTGCGCGACGCCTATATTCCCGGCAGCTACCTGACCATCGACCGCTGGGCCAGCGAGGACGCCTTCCGGGCCTTCCGCAAGCGGCACGACGGAGACTACGAAACGCTGGACCGGGCCTGCGACGAAGTGACCAGCCGCGAAACGCGGATCGGGGCGTATACGGTCTGAGCGGGCCGGTTTCTGATAAGAAACAAGAATGCAAGTTCGACAAGAAAAGACCGCCGGGAAAGTGTGTGCGATCCCACCCATTCCGCAAAAAGCGCGAAATGGATGGGGCACCCAGAGTTTCATCCATCGCGGGCCGGCTTTACCGGTGGACGGCTGTACCTCCGGTTTTTCTTACTTCAGGAGCAGAACGTTCTGGCTGAACTCCGCGCCTGCCATATATTCGATTCCCCTGTCGAAGGTGACCAGGACACCGTTCTCTTTGATCGCAAGTCCCAATAGATAGGCATCGGTCACCTGCCGATGGCCGAAGATGCGCGTGGCAAACGGAGCGGTCAGGGTTACCCAGCTTTCATCGATTCCCCAATACCGATAGCCGGGAACCCCGTGCAGCGCTTGCAGGATGGCCATGGCTTGCTCCATGGTGCGGGGGCCGGGGCCGAATGCGGGATTGGTCGTGACGCGGAGAAATCCCGCCTCGGTGAGCGGGCAAACGCCCCAGCTTCCTTTACGGGAGGAGTTGAGCCACTCGTGCGCCTTCCGGTGATGCCGGTGACCCGGCTCCGCAAGCGCGATGAGAACGTTCAGATCAAGCAAACTGTTCCGGGTCAAACTCTTCCTCCGCGAGTTGCTTCACTATCTCGCTGGTGATGGTTCTGCCGGTCGGGGGAAAGATGGGAAAGCCATGGGGCGAATGCTGTATCTGCGCCGGCGCCGCCTGCGCCTTGCGGATCAGCTCGTCGATGGCCGCACTGAGGGTGAGACCGCGGGCATGGGCGTAATAGCTGGCAAAGGTATGAGTGTTTTCGTCGAGGGTGATCGTGGTCCTCATGATCCGACTCTACATCAAGTTTTAAGTGTGATGCAGCTTACTGGAAATGATGCAGTGTGCGATATTTCGTGAAAAGGAGGCGGAGGTCACTGGCGAGTAACCGGCTTTCACCGTTTCTTCGCCATTTTCTTCTGGCCTTGTGTGTTCAGCCCTGCTACAATCCCATCGAAATGCATTCCATGTCCTTGTTTTTTCTCACTCTTCCTGAGAAGGGGAGAAGGCGCGGAGTGCTTGAGGAGATTCATTCAATGGCGATTGCCGATGACCGCTCGAAGGCCGTAGAACTAGCCCTTGCACAGATCGAAAAACAGTTTGGCAAAGGGTCGATTGTGCGGCTCGGGTCCAAGGAAGCGCTGGTGCCGATCGCCGTGATCTCGACCGGCTCGATCAGCTTCGACGGGGCGCTGGGGGTGGGCGGCATACCCCGCGGCCGGGTCACCGAGATTTATGGGCCGGAGTCCTCGGGCAAGACGACGATTACCTTGCAGATTATTGCCGAAGCCCAGAAGCTGGGCGGTCTGGCGGCGTTTGTGGACGTGGAGCACGCGCTGGACCCCAGCTACGCGAAGAAGCTGGGGGTGGACATCGATAACCTGCTGGTGTCGCAGCCGGACAACGGGGAACAGGCTCTGGAGATCACCGAAACGCTGGTTCGCTCGGGGGCCATCGACGTGCTGGTAGTGGATTCGGTGGCGGCGCTGGTGCCCAAGGCGGAGTTGGACGGCGAGATGGGCGACTCCCACATGGGATTGCAGGCGCGGCTGATGTCGCAGGCGCTGCGCAAGCTGACCGGGACGGTCTCGAAGTCGCGCACGGCGCTGATTTTCATCAACCAGATACGCGAGAAGATCGGGGTGATGTTCGGCAACCCGGAAACCACGACCGGAGGACGGGCGCTGAAGTTCTACTCGTCGGTGCGGGTGGATATTCGGCGCGTCGCGGCCATCAAGGAAGGCGATGTGGTGACCGGCAACCGCACCAAGGTGAAGATCGTGAAGAACAAGGTGGCGGCGCCCTTCCGGGAGGCGGAGTTCGACATTATCTACGGCGAGGGGATCAGCCGCGAGGGCGACGTGCTGGACCTGGCGGTGGCCAACAACATCGTGGAGAAGTCGGGGGCCTGGTACAGCTATGCCGGGGAGCGGATCGGGCAGGGCCGGGAGAACACCCGCAACTTCCTCAAGGAAAACAAGGACCTGTTCGCGAAGATGGACGGGGAGGTGCGCAAAAAGCTGAACATCGGGGGAATTAAGGGCGAGGTTCCCGAAGTTCCCGCGGCAGGGCCCGCGGATGCCAAGGAAGCGGTGCGGGGGCGGAAGGGCGCCGGGGCCTGAGGGTCCGAATGGAAGAGGGCGGCTGCCTGCGGGCGGCCGCTTTTTTTCTTGACTCCTAAAAGTAATGTATGTATGTTATGTATGCATGAGGATTGACCATGAAGCCAACTGAGCAGACAAGGGATTACGTGATCGAGAAATACGTGAGGCCAGCGCGGTTGAACGGCGAGCAGACAGTTCGTGTCAGGGTTGGAAATGTTCAAAAGGAACTTGGTTGGACGAACCGGACCCCCTCTGTTTTCTCGACTCTGGCGTCGAGGGAATTCCATCAGGCGGCTGGCGTAGAGCTGATTGAGAAGAGAGGTGGTCCGCCATCTGGGGGGCCGAGCACGACCTGGCAGTTCGTGTTCAGGGTGCTGGCTGAAGCCGAAGGGGAGTCTCCCCGCGCAAAAGCCAGACCAAACCCTGGCGGGCTGATTGCCCTCTATGGAATCTGTGCGGACATGTATCGGGATGTGGGTGGCGCCGAAGCATTCATTCGCAGTGAGCGAGAGAACTTTGGCTCAATTGCTCCCGATCCTCCCGTTTCAGGCGAGGCTCAAGATCAATGAACCGCATCTATTGGGACACCATGTTGTTTGCCTACATCCTGGAGGGAAACGCGGTTTTCGGCAAGGCAACACGCCAGGCATACGAAGCCTTTTTGCAGCGGGGAGACATGATCTGTACCAGCGTATTCACGCTTGGGGAGGTCCTGGTAAGGCCAAGGATGCTGAAAGACGACGCGGCCTGCGATTCCATACGACGCTTCATGCGGGGCGGCGAAATCGAGCTATTGCCGTTTACGGCCGATACCGCCGAACACTACAGCTCCGTGCGCGCGCAAACCAGGCTGAAAGCCGCGGATGCCATTCACGTAGCGAGCGCAATCCACTCCAAGGTTGACCTGTTCGTAACCAACGATCAGGAGATTCGGAAACAGAAGATTCCGGGTCTTCCGTTGATTGCAGGCCTGGACGGGAAAATATTCTGAAGGACGACGGAGGCTTGACCGCAGTGTGGGCAATTGCTTCCAGCCACGCTGGTAAAATCACCCTGGAGTTGGAGCAATGAGCGTAAGAGCCCTTTTTCCCGGTACTTTCGACCCGCCGACGAACGGTCACATCGACCTGATCCAGCGGGGCGCCAAGCTGTTCGAGCACCTCACGGTGGGGGTTCTGAACAACCCGGGCAAGAACCCGCTGTTCACGGTGCAGGAACGGGTGGAGATGCTGCGGGAGTCGACCATCGCCCTGGGCAATGTCTCGGTGGCTACGTTCGACGGGCTGATGGTGGATTTTGCGCGCCAGTTGGGGGCCATGGCGGTGTTGCGCGGGATCCGGGCCATCTCCGACTACGAGCACGAGTTTCAGATGGCGCTGATGAACCGGCGTCTTGCGCCGGAGATTGAGACGGTCTTTCTGCAGCCGGCGGGGCGCTACTCGTTTATCAGCTCGCGGATGCTGAAGGAAGTTTTCAGCTTTGGCGGCGATGTGACGGGTCTGGTGCCGCCCAACGTGATCAAGAGGCTGCGGGGGCGGATTAGTCAAGGCTAGAGCGAATTCCAAGACTCATCATCGATGAGTTGACTCTGTTCCACATGGTTGTTTCCCCCGCAGCCTTGGCCAATTCCCTATGTGACCAGAACACGCGCTCGCGGTCGCGCGCCTGGGCTCGCTTGCACAGTAATTTTGATGTCCTGCCCGAACAGCAAGAGAAAGCGCATCAGCCGCTCCAAGGAAAAGCCGGTGAGCCGGCCGCGGATGAGAGCCGAAACCTTGGGCTGATCGATGCCGAGCAGTTTGGCGGCCTGAACCTGGGTAAGTCCACGTTCCCTGATCAGGACGATGATCTTGTGAGCCAACTCGGCTTTGGCTAGCGCCTCCTCCGGGTTCGGCACGCCGAGGTCGGCAAAGACATTCCCGCTGCTGACCGTGTAATCGGATTCACGTCTTGGCATCGCTATTTCCCCATTTCCCGGTCGATTTCGATGGCGCGCAACAGCCGCTGTTTTACCAGCTCCAATTCACTTTTTGGAGTGGCAATCCCGTGTCTGGCCTTCTTCTGAAAGGCGTGCAGCACGTAAATGGCATTCTCCAGTCTTACCGTGTAGACGGTCCGGAATGTGTCGCCCCGGTGATCCGAGACGACTTCCAGCACGCCCGCCGCAACGTTTTTCCAGGGCTTGGCGTCGACGTGCTTGGCGCCCATTTGCGCCTGATAGAGGGCGAAGCCGATGTGCCGCTGCACTGGCGTTGGAAACTCGGCCAGCACGCGGTGCGAGTCGGCAACAAAGATCAGTCGTTTCATGCGGGTCTTTCTTATTGACCGACTATGCCACAAATAGCATAAACGATCAAGAGCAAGTGCCGTTCACGCATTAAAAACGCAAATGGGTACCGGTCATGGTTTCGCCATTACGCTAAAAATCTGTAAAGATAGAGGTGCTATGACAGTTTCCGCACCCGCAAAAGTATTTGCCGACCGCATTGGCCGGATCAAAGTTTCCGCAACCATGGCCGTGGCGGCCGAAGCGGCCAAGCTGCGCGCCCAGGGCGCGAACCTGGTGGATTTCGGGGCCGGCGAGCCGCATTTCCCCACCCCGCGGCACATCAAGGACGCGGCCATTGCCGCGATTGACGCCAACTTTACCCGCTACACGGTGGTTCCGGGCATTCCCGACGTGCGCAAGGCCATTGTGGAGCGGCACGCGGCGGATTTCGGCTCGGACTACGACATCTCCGAAGCCATCTTCACGACCGGCGGCAAGCTGGCGCTGTTCAACACCATTCAAGTGCTTGTAGATCACGGCGACGAGGTGATTCTGCCTGTTCCCTACTGGGTCAGCTTCAAGGACATCATCCAGTACGCCGGGGGCAAGGTGGTGTTTCTGGAGACCGAGGAGGCGGAGAACTTCCGCATTACGGCCGCCGCCATCGAGAAGGCCATCACGCCCAAGACCAAGGCCATCATTTTGAACTCGCCCTCCAACCCGGCCGGTTCGGTGATTTCGGCCGAGGACCTGGAGCGGATTGTGCACCTGGCGCACGAGCGGGGGATCTTCCTGCTGCTGGATGAGTGCTATGTGTACCTGAACTATGCCGGCAAGCCGGTCTCTGGCGGCTCGTTCACCTGGGCCAAGGAGCACCTGGTGGTGCTGGGGTCGCTGTCGAAGACCTATGCCATGACCGGGTGGCGGGCGGGCTTCGCGCTGGCCTCGAAGGCGGTGACGGCCAACCTGAGCAAGCTGCAGTCGCAGTCCACCTCGAACGCCACCAGCTTTGTGCAGAAGGCGGCCATTGCCGCCCTGGCCGGGTCGCAGGAGTGCGTGGCGGATTTCCGCGCCGAGTTCATCGATTTGCGGGACTATATGCTGGCCAAGCTGAAGGAGATCCCCGGCATCACCTGCACCAAGCCGGAGGGGGCATTCTACGTGTACCCGAATATTTCAGCGTACATCGGCAAGGGCGGCATCAAGACCGCGACCGAGCTGGCCACGCGGCTGCTGCACGAGGCCCATGTGGTGACGGTGCCGGGCGAGGCCTTCGGGACGGCGGAGCACATCCGCATCTCCTACCCGGTGACCAAGCAGAACATCGACGAGGGAACCCGCCGCATGGCGGAATACCTCACCCGGCTGACATAGAACTGGCCCCGCCTTCAGGGATTTACCTCCTAGAATCCTGACTGTGTGATTCGGTAATCGATTTCATGCAGGCGCGGGCGAGGACGCCCGCGCTACAGCCGGCCGGAGGCCGGCGCTACCAACTTGTCGTCTCAAAGTCGCGTGGTCACAGGAATTGCCGTCTTGCGATATGGGATGAAAGATCGTCCCACGCAAGGCGGCTTGGCGTATCTGGCGTTCTCCGCTGGAAAAGTATCGTTCATCACTGTGCAAACGTACTGTCTGTCGAGTAGGATGTGTCATCGATGTCCAAGCCTATCGATTTTCGCCCTGTGATTCTTGCCGGCGGCAGCGGTACCCGCTTCTGGCCCCGTTCTCGCCGCGACCACGCCAAGCAGGTTCTGGCGCTGGACGGCGAACGCTCCATGATCCAGCAGACGGTGGAGCGGCTCAAGCCTCTGGCCGCACTGGACAACACTTGGGTCATCACCAACGAGTACCTGGCCGACGAGATCGAAGACCAGTTGGAGGGCGTGCCGGCGGGGCAGATCATTCAGGAACCGGTGGCGCGCAACACCGCGCCGGCCTGCGGACTGGCGGCGTTCATCATCGAGCGCCAGAACCCGGATGCGGTGTTGGGCGTGTTTCCCTCCGACCATGTGATTGCCGACGAGCCGCGGTTTTTGAAGGCGCTGCAAAAGGGGATCGCCGTGGCCGCGGCCGGAGACAACATGGTGGTGCTGGGCATTGAGCCAACGCGCGCCGAAACCGGCTACGGCTACATCGAAACCGGCGACTACACCCGCGACGATACGGCCCTGCACGTGCGCCGTTTTATCGAGAAGCCCAACCAGCACCGCGCCGGAGAGTTTGTGACCGCCGGCAATTACTACTGGAACTCGGGGATGTTTCTGTGGACCGCGCGCACCCTGGCCAACGCCGTGCGGGAACATCTGCCGGAGACCGCGCCCTTGCTGGAGGGCATCGCCGCCGCATACGGAACGGCCCAGTTCGAGGAGGTTTTCCACTCTCTCTACCCGAGGTCTGAAAACATTTCCGTGGACTACGCGGTGCTGGAGCCGAGGTCGGCCAAGGGCGAGCACCTGTCGAATCTCTATTGCATTCCGGCAGAGTTCAGTTGGAACGATCTGGGCTCGTGGGCCTCGCTCTACGAGTACCAGCTTGAAACGCGGCTGAGCGGAGACGGCGAAGGGAACGTGTCGGATACCGAGGGGCACATGGCCATCGACGCCAGCAACAACTACATCTATAGCCCCAAGAAGTTTGTGGCGCTGGTGGGGGTGGAGAACCTGGTGATCGTGGACACGGAGGATGCGCTGCTGATCGCTCATCGCGACCACTCTCAGGACGTGGGCAAGATCGTGAAGGAGCTGAGCATCTCGGGGCGGGATGAGCTGATCTGAGGCGGGGCTGGCAGAGAAGAATGACGAGCCGGTCGGCTCAGTTCGCTTTCCCGAGAAGTGGAGCAGGAGGCGCGTCATGCAGACTCGCAATGTGAACTGCAGGAAAGAGCCGGGCCAGCCCATTCTGACGCTTGAGGAACGGGCTTACGAAGCCAAGGTAACGGCGTTGCGCACGGCTATCGACGTAGGGGACGCCAGCGGCGTTGCCGAGGGCGATGTGTTTGCCGAGGTCCGTGCGACCCTGAATCTGCCTGCGAATCCGAGCTAGCGGTAATGATCCGAATGGCTGAAGGACTTCCCTCGGGGGCTAAAGCCCGCCCCTTATTTTCTGTGTGTTGCGGCACGCGACCCAGAGGGTACCCCGGTCGTGCCCTTTCAAAACCCGGCGTTCGCCAATGGCTGCTCGCTCATCATGGCCACGTTGCGCCTTTGCCGCAGTGCCAAAGTGTGCTGCCGGAGCAACAGACTTTCGAGGATGCGCCTGCGGAGGAGCGAGCGTGCGCGCCGCGTTAAGAACCGAGAGATTCGGCCCACAATGCACTCCTCGCTGCCTTGCGCCCCCCGCCATCCGTTACCCTAGTCAACAGGGGGAGCAAGAACCCAACCATGGCCCAAGCTCAGATCAAGTTCGGCACCGACGGCTGGCGGGCTGTCATCGCCGACGACTTTACCTTCGCCAACGTCCGCATTGCCGCCGAAGCTGTCGCCGCCTACCTGCACGCGCGTACAGGATCGGCGAACGAAGACCCCGCAAAAGGCATTTGCATTGGCTACGACACGCGGTTTGGGTCAAAGGCGTTTGCGCGGACCTGCGCCGAGGTGGTGGCGTCGACGGGCATCCCGGTGCTGCTGGCCGACGACATTACGCCCACCCCGGCCTTGAGCTACGGGGTGCGCGAGCACGGCTGCGCGGGGGGCATCATGATCACCTCGTCGCACAACCCGGCGCAATGGAACGGCGTGAAGTACAAGGCCTGGTATGGCGGCTCGGGGAAGCCTTCGATCATCAGCGAGATCGAATCGCTGCTGGGCCATCCGGTGGCGCGGCCGGCGCATCCGGCCCTGATCGCGACAGTGAATTTTCTGCCTTCGTACCTGAAGGCCATTGAGAGCTTTGCGGACCTGGATTTGATTGCGCGGTCGGGGATGAAGTTCGCCATCGACTCAATGTACGGGGCCGGCGGGACGATTTTGTCCGACATCTTCACGCGCATCGGGGTGGCCCACGTGCAGATCAGGGCCAACCCCGATCCGCTGTTTCCGGGAATCAATCC
>Ga0302319_10003014_pt1 | contig 35662 bp, 32 predicted proteins | sample Bog_T0_2_FD_203319 | JGI IMG/M metagenome (GOLD analysis project Ga0302319, IMG submission 203319) | Peat permafrost microbial communities from Stordalen Mire near Abisko, Sweden - Bog_T0_2 | ecosystem: Environmental > Terrestrial > Soil > Wetlands > Peat | place: Sweden: Abisko, Stordalen Mire...
AAGGTTGCGCGCCAACTACGCCTAGACGCAAGCTTCTTGGCGTTCTCCCCGCCGTCCGCGGCGGCGAACCGAAGCGACCGCCGCGGTGACGGCGAGAATGATGGCCCACGGCGGCACGTCGCCCGAGGTGGGGGCAATGCCGCACCCCCCCGCGGCCCCCGCCGTCGTCGCCGCCCCGGCGCTGTCGCCCGCCGCCCCGCCTCCGGCCGCGCTCCCGGCGCCATTGGCGTTCCCGGCTGGCGCGACGATCGCCCCCGCATCGTCGAATGCGGCGGCGCCACCGCCGTCGTCGTCACCGGTGGGAGCACTTCCGGCGGCGCCCCCGTCCTCCCCCTTGCCTCCCGTCGCTCCGGCGTCCTTGTCGCTCACGGGCCCCGCCACGACCTTGATCTGCACCTCCAGATCCGAGTCCACGGGCCCCCCCTGCCCGGGGTCGCTGAACCAGGCCACGCCCTCCTCGACGACCCCGAAGTACTCGTCGAAGGTCCCCGTCTTGGCGGGCGCGTGCAGGTTGAACGCGAACTTGTACGTCGAGCCGGGCGGGACCGTCCCCTTCACGGCCGCGGGGCGATCGGTCGCCACCCAGCTGCTGTCGGCGAATACGCTCACCCGGTCACGCGGCTGGGTCGTGCCGATGCGCGTGTTCGCGTCCCACGTCTTGCTCCCGACGTTCTTGAGCTCGATGTACGAAGCGATCGTCTCCCCTTCCGTCATCTGGAGGGCCGACGTCGCCAGCGGGAAGCTCTGACTCACGAACTGCGCGGCGTACGGCGCCGGGCCCCCGAGCGCCTGGAGCTGCGCGAGCGTGCCGTTGAAGACGTCGAGATCGACCGCGCCCGAGATCCCCGAGACGGTGCCGTTGTCCGCGGTCTGCCAGAAGGTCCACGCCGTCCAGGGGGTCGACGTGTCGGGGCAGCTGACGCCCCAGTCGGCGACCCACGAGAGCTCGCTCACGAACGGGGCCGTGCTCGGGAGAGCGTCCCAGAAGCCGGGCGACGCATAGATCATCGGCGTGCGACCCGTCTTCGCCTTGATGACGCTCACCCACGTGGCGAGGTTGGCGATCAGGGTCGCGCCGCTCTCGCCGTCCAGCACCTCCACGTCGGCCACCGGCGGGAGATCGCCCGGCTCGAACGTCCCCACGGCGCTCGCGAGCAGCTCGGCCTGTGCGGTCGCATTCTGGGAAGCGCGGAAGAACTGGTAGACCCCGCGCACCATGCCGGCGGCCTTGATACCCGCCCAGTTCGTCGCGAACGTGCCGTCGGGATTGGCCGTCCCGTCGCTCACGCGCGCGAAGGCGAAGTCGCGACCGGACGCGTGCACGGAGGTCCAATCGACCGTCCCCTGGTAGGTGGAGACGTCGACGCCTTGAACGGTGGAGCCGCTCGCGCACGTGACGACGGCTTCGCCGCTCGTCCCGATATTCTCGCCTCCGGTCGGCGCTCCTCCGCAAGCCACGCAGGCCGCGACTAGGATGACGACGCTTGGGAGAGAGAGCGATCGAAGCTTCATGTGTGGATCGGATTGCACGGCGCGCGCCGCCACCCGCGGCCACTGCTCACCACGCGATTCCGCATGAAACACCTGAAAAACAGGCCGCCGCAGCGGCCACGAGTGTCCTGCGAAGACACTCGAGCGTCGGAGGACGACACGCGCCTGATGTGGTGAAAGCCAGAGCGCAGTCGAGGAACGGTTCGACTCGACGCCGACGCGCACGTGCGTATCGAAGCGCACGCGCCCCCTTCGTGTCGGGCAAAGCTCGACCGTAATTTCGACCGCAATATTCTACTGCCGGATTCGCAAGTTCCGTTGCGTCGCTGGCGACCGGAGTGCAATTGTGCCGAGCGTGGAATTGACATCGGTGCTGCGCGGCCCGCGCACGTTGGGCCGCGAAGCGCGCACGGGTCTGAGCGGCGAGCAGGCGACGCGCGGGAATGCGGCCCTTGCCCTCTATGCCCTCCTGGTCGTGGTCTCTGCGGGGCTCTCCTACGGGCTCGGCGTCCTCGCCTATCGCGTCCAGAGCACGCGTGTCGCGACGCTGATCTCGGTCGTGAGCGCCATCGTGCTCACGCTGGGGAGCGCACCGCTCGTCCCCACGGTGCTGCGAATCGGGCGGAAGGAATCGAGTGAGTCGGCAGCGCCGGTCGAGCACACCGGCCCGCGCATCCGCGACCGCATCCTCTTCGCCGTCCTATTCGCGGCGATCGAGGACGGCCTCGTCGCGACGAGCACGACCCTGCGCGCGAACGTCTCGTTCCTCGCGAGCGCGCTCACCGGTCTCGAGGCCGCGTGCCTGCTGGCGATGCCGCTCACGGTCTTGCTGCTCCCCGCAGGGTTCGTGCTGAGTCGGGCGGGCTCGGCTCCTCTGGCGCGTCACCTCCGCGCAGGGCTCAGCGGCGACCACGCCGAATCCGAAGGGGTCTCGGTCTTCCTCTATGCCGCAATCGTGGCGATCGGCGCGCCGCTCTCGTGGGGCCTCGGGATGCGCACGGGGGAGACTCATACGACGGAGCTGGCGATCCTCGCGTCCACGGCGGGAGCGGTCGGGTTCACGCTCCTCGGCGCGCTCCTCGTCGCGGTGCTGTCCGGCCCCGTAGCGTCGCTGACGAAGCTCGTTCAGCGCGCGGTCGCCGTGCCGGAGTGGCTCCCCCTCGAGGCGATCGCGCTCGCGGGGTGCGGCGTCGCCGTGCTGTACGTCCTCCTGCCGGCAACGCACGCCATCACGCCGTCGGCGGCGATCGTGGGGTTCGCGCTCGGGCCGCAGGTCTCGGCGCGCCTGTCGGGGGGCGGAAAGCGCGCGCAGGTCCCGGCGTTCGTTCTCGTGGGGCTCGCGCTGGCACTGACGGTCGGGGCCGCGGCGGCGTTCGACTACCTCCCCGATCTCGTTCGCACCGGCGTCGTCGGCCGCGCGCCGTACGCCGCGGTCGTCGTGAGCGGGCTACGCCGGCCGTTCGATCGGGATCGCGACGGGTACGCGAGCATCCTGGGTGGCGGGGACTGCAACGACCGCGACCCGAACATCCACCCCGGCGCGCGCGAGATCCCGGACAACGGAATCGACGAGGACTGCTCGGGGGCCGACGCGCGCCCGTACAAGCCGCCGGTGCAGGCCGAAGCGCGCGATCCGAACGCGCCGCCGATGCGCGACAACATCATCCTGATCCACATCGAGGCGCTTCGCCCCGACCACGTGGGCTTCATCGGCTACAAGCGGCCGACGACGCCGCGGATCGATCGCTTCCGCAAAGAGGCGACGTGGTTCAAGAACGCGTACAGCCCCGCGCCGACGACCCGCTTCGCCCTCTCGATGCTGTTCACCGGCTGGGAGATCGAGCGCATACCGCAGTCGCGCGGGCACGCGGTCGACTTCACGCTGCTCCCCGAAGCGCAGACGATCGCCGAGAAGCTCGAGCCGCTCGGCTACGACCGCGTCGGCTACACGCTCACGTACGTGATCGAGCACATCAAGGGGCTCGGCCAGGGGTTCCGCACGTGGCAGACCCCGTGGGCGCTCAACGCCTGGGAGGCCGCGTACCAGAACTCGGCGCAGCAGACGACCGACGCTGCGCTCACGTACCTGTCGGGCGTGCCGGCCGACGGGACGAAGCCGTACCTGCTGTTTCTGCACTACCAGGCCAACCACGACCCGTACATCAAGCACAAGGAGTGGGACTACGGCGACGCGGAGGTCGACAAGTACGACAGCGCGCTGAACTACGAGGACGACCAGCTCGGGCGCCTCTTCGACGCGATCGACGCGCGCGCGGACAAGGACAAGACCGCGATCATCTTGTACTCGGATCACGGAGAGCTCTTCGGAGAGCACGGGTACCACCGGCACGGGTTCACGCTGTTCCAGCCGGACATCCACGTCGTGCTCCTGGTGAAGGTGCCCGGCACGCACGTCGAGGAGATCGACACGCCGATGCTGCTCACCGACATCACGCCGACGATCACCGAGCTCACGGGCCTCCCCACCGACAAAGAGACGCAGACGTGGGATCTGCTCCCCTACCTCCAGGGAAAGCCGATGCCGCCGCGCCCCCTCTTTCTCTATTCGGACCAGTGGCGCACGGGCGTGCACTACGTCTCGCGCGGAGTCATCGACGTGGACGGTCACACGAAGCTGATTCGAAACCTCAGCGTCGGGACGCGCGAGCTGTACGACATCGCGCAGGATCCCGAGGAGCTGAAGAACATCGCCGACGAGCACCCTGCCGACGTGAAGCGGCTCTCCGAAGCGATCGACAGCTGGGGCGCGTACGAGAACCGGGAGCAGAAGTCGTTCGAGACGACGAACAAGGAAGTGAAGGAGAAGCAGGAGAAGATGCCGCTTCCCGTCTTCAAGTAGAGGGCGGACGGCGAGCGGTCGCGCCGGGGAACGCGGTCATCCATTGGCCCATCGCGTCCGGCCAGCGGCCCATCGCGTCCGGCCAGCGGCCCATCGCGTCCGGCCGGCGGCCCATCGCGTCCGGCCAGCGGCCCATCGCGTCCGGCCAGCGGCCCATCGCGTCCGGCCAACGGCCCATCGCGTCCGGCCGGCGGCCCATCGCATCCGGCCAGCGGCCCATCGCGTCCGGCCGGCGGCCCATCGCGTCCGGCCAACGGCCCATCGCGTCCGGCCGGCGGCCCATCGCGTCCGGCCAACGGCCCATCGCGTCCGGCCGGCGGGGGGACGCGATCACCCCGAGGCCCATCGCGTCCCTCACCCCCGGCCCCTCTCCCAAGAAGGGAGAGGGGTGTCGCCCGGCGCGCGATCTCCCCCTCGCCCCTCGTGGGAGAGGGGGCGGGGGGTGAGGGCTCTCGTGAGCACTGGTCCAATCGATCGGCGGTCGCCCTACGTGCGCGCCAGCGACCGGCTGCGCCCGCCGAAGAGCGCCTCGATGCCGGTGCCGACGAGCCAGACCGTGAGCAGCGTGGCCAGCTGAACGCCGTGATAGAGAATCGCGAAGGCCGCCGCGCGCTCGCTGGGGACGCCGAGCCGCGTGAGCGCGAACGCGACGCCGAGCTCCAGCGCGCCGACGTTCCCGGGTGCGGTGGGGATGGCGATGGCCACGTTCGCGGCGAGGAGCACGAGCAGCGCCGACGAGACGTGCACCGGCAGACCGAGCGAGTGCATCACGACGAGGATGAGCGTCGCGTCGGCGAGCCACGACGTGAGCACGCAGGCGTAGGCCGTGAGCGTCGTCCTGGGCGTGTCGAAGATGCGAAGCCTCGCCACCCAGGCGAACGAGCGCCGCGCCCTCTGCGCCAAGAAGAAGGCCGCGACGATCGCGACGAGCACGACCGCTGCAATCACCTGAAGGCGCCCGAGCCAGGTCTCCTTCGGGAAGAGCCACGGCAGCGGCAGCACCAGCAGCACGAGCGACGTCACGTCGGACACCTTCTCGAACCCGAGCGCGGCGCCGATGACCGACAACGGAACGCCGTGCTGCTTTCGAAGCGCGTAGATGCGAACCGCTTCGCCGCCGCGCATCGGAAGGACGAGCGACGCCCCGAGCGCGGAGACCTCGTACCAGAGCATCGTGCGGACGGGGACGCGCGCGACGGGCGAGACGATCGTCTTCCAGTACGCCGCCTTCGCGACGAGCATCGTGAGGCTGAAGAGCGAGGCCACGACGAGCGACGCGAGCCCGGCCGAATCGAGCGCGCCGCGGAGGGCGGCGAGGTCCATCCTGCGGATGGCGAGCGTGACGAGCGTGATGACGACGAGCGTCGCCCCCACACGGAGCGCGATCATGCGCCACGAGGGGGACGTATTGGTGGGGCCCGCGTCGGCAGCCCCTTCGGCCAGCTCCGCGGCCGGTACGTCGCCTACGGGCGTCGGGCGAACGTAGACCTCCACCGCGGGTGCTACCACGACACCCTTCAGCCGCCGTGGGCTTGCTGGGTGAGGTTGTCGCCGACGCTCATCTCGACGGCGCGCTGGCCGAACGCCTCGATCGCCGCGGCCTGCTCACGCCACTGCGGCCAGTGGCCGAGGAGCCCGAGCGGGGAGAGGCCCGAGCGGGCGCGGTGCGCCTCGATCGTCACGAGGTACTCGCGCACGACGTCGCGCGCCACGTTCGACCAGGCGAAGCGACGCACGTACGAGAGGTTGAACGCGGACATCGCGCGACGGCGCGGCTCGTCGACGATGAGCGCGTCGAGCGTGTCGGCGAGCACCTGCGGATTGTTCGGCGGGACGAACGCGGCGCCCGCGGGATCGGCGACGTGCCTGTACCCCTCGATGTCGCTGCACACGATCGGCTTGCCGGTCGCCATCGCCTCCAGGAGCACGATGCCGAACGACTCCTGGCCCGTGGACGGCGCCACGAACACGTTGCAGTCGCGGTACCGCTCGATGAGCGCGTCGAGCGAGAGCGGCGGGTGGTACGTGAGGCCGGGCACCTGGGGCAGTCCGGGCGTGGCGGGGTCGTCACCGACGACGTCGAGCGTCCACGACGGGTCGCTCTCGCGCAGGATGCGGAACGCCTCGATCATCGTCGCTATCCCCTTGCGATCGTCGGAGAGGCGGCCGATGGCGAGCAGCCGCCGCGACGTCCGCGTCGACATCGACGCCGGACGGAGCGCGGGGGTGAACACGTCGATCGGGATGCCGTTCGGAACGATGGGGAGCGCGCGCTTCCACGCTTTGCCGGCGTAGCGAGCGGCGGGGGGCGAGACGGCGACGGCGTGATCGAGGAACGAGTACGTGATCGCCGCGCCAAGCTGCAGCGCGATGCGCAGGCCGAGCGGGGGGGCCTCCGAGAAGGCGTGGAACGTCCCCATCTTCGGGACGCCCGGAGTGAGCCAGGCGGTCCAGTACGAGATCGCCGGAACCGGCGGCTCGTGGATGTGGACGACGTCGAAGGTGTTCTCCTTGAAGAAGCGACGGAGCTCGGCCGGCGACGCGAGCAGCGCCATCCGGTTGTCCGATCCGTTCGACGCGAAGTTCACGATGCCGCCGATGCCGACCATCTCGGGGTCGTCGGTCGCGGCGCTCGAGGCGCCGAAGATGGTGACCCGGTGCCCTTGGTCGCGTAGAGCCCGCGCGAGCTGGATGGCGTGGTGCTTCACCCCGCCAGCGCGGTCGGCCAGGTCGTACGGGACGACGATGCAGATTCGGAGGCTGAGGGGGGCCTCGCGAAGAAAAGGCTTCATGGTCGGGTTCGATCTCGTAAAGGGCGTATTCGAGTGCGTTGAATCCGAGACCGGTCCCCCAGCAAGTCCCCCGCCAAGGGCGTGGGGTTTACTGCACGGGGATGCAGTCTTCAAGCGTTCGGGCATGGGCTGCTTTCCTGCGGTGCCCCGCGCACTATGCCTGTGGTGCTGAAGGCACACCGTGGCTTGGGCCGCACACCTGCGGAGGGCGTGCTCCGAAGCACGCGATCCGCCTGTTCACCGAGAGTTAGCTGCAATTGGTCCTGTTCTGTTTGCACGGACTGCCGAACCGGCTTCACCACTGCTAAGGCAAATGACGTGCACGGCCCAGAAACCGAGGCGCGTGGCCAAATGACCGCACTGCATAACAAACTTCGCAACGCGCTTTCCCGACCCGCAGGGGCCATCGCCGCCGCCGTCGGGCTGTCGGCGCTGCTACACCTGCCGGCCTTTCGGTACGAGCTCATCTCGGACGACGAGGCCATCTACGACGCCATGGCGCAGGTCGTGGCCCGTGGCGGGGTCATGTACCGCGACACGGTGGACCACAAGCCGCCGGGCCTCGTCTACACGTACGCGGCCATTCGCTGGGTCGTCGATCAGCTCGGCGGCACATTTCCACAGGTACTGGCCGGGGTACATCTCGTCGGGCTGCTCGTCGCGGCGGGCACGTCGGCGGCGCTCTACGGGATCGCGTCGTACGTGCTCGAGAAGCGACTCGCATGGATCCCCGCCGTTCTGTTCGCGCTGGTGTCGACCTCGAATCAGCCCCCCGACAGCCTCGCGGTCAACGGCGAGATGCTCATGAACCTGCCGACCGTGCTCGGCGTGCTGTGCGCGCTGGCGGCGTCGCGTCACGCGGGGGGGCGCCGGGCGTGGCTCAACGTGATCGCGGGCGCCCTGTGCGGCGTGGCCGCGCTGTACAAGTACCAGGCTGCGCTCGTCGGGCTCTCGTTCCTGTTTCTCATCCCGGTCGACGTCGCACGCAATCCCAGGCGACTCGCGCTCGAGCTCTTCACGCGTGGCACCGCGCTCGCGGTCGGGCTCGCGCTCCCGTTCGCCGCGGCCGCAGCTTACTTCTACGAGCACGGCGCGCTGCGCGACGCCATCGCATGGGGCATCGAGTTCAACCGGCACTACCTCGCCGAAGGGCCCGACCTCTGGACCGCCATCAAGCGCTTCTCGCTCCAGTTCTTCGGGATGGTCGTCCCCAACTTCGTCGTGTATGGCGCGGGGCTCTTCGGCCTCTGGCGCATCCTGAAAGGGTTCGCCTCGAAGCCCGCTTCGGCCCAGGCCGAGGCCGTGACCGGCGTGACGAGCGGGCACGCGATGCTCGTCGTGTGGACGCTCGAGTCGCTCTTCTGCGTCACGCTCGGGCGGCGGTTCTTCGGGCACTACTTCCTGCAGCCGGAGCTCCCGATTGCGCTGCTCGCCGCAGGCCCCATCGCGGCGCTCTGGGACAAGCGCCCCGGCGTCGTGGCCTACGGCATCGGACTCCCCGCAGGCGTCTTCTTCCTCGTCGCTGCCGTCCCCGAGGTCACGCACAAATGGGTCTACATGATCGACCCCGACTACGACACGGTCGGTCGCGCCGCCGCGGCGGAGACGGGGCCGCTGGAGAGCATCTGGGTCTGGGGGAACGTGCCGCAGATCTATTACTCGGCCGAGCGCATGCCCGGGGTGCGGTTCACGTTCTGCAACTACCTGACGGGGCTTTCGCCGGGGACGCGCTCGGAGTACGACCCGTCGGTCGATCCGAGGAAGAACGCAGTCACGAGCGCGTGGGCGCTCGTGATCGAAGACCTCGAACAGCGACGTCCAACCCTCGTCCTCGATACGGCCGCCGCCGACATGAAGTTCTATGGCAAGTTCCCGGTCGCGAGCTTCCCCCCGCTCCAGAGCTATCTCACGGCGCACTACCGCGCCGAGAAGCAGGTGAGCGGCGTGGTCTTCTATCGCCGGGTGGATTCGACGTGAGAGCGCATGGCATCGATCAGTGATCGCGTAGGCGACGTCGTCGCACGGTTTACCGACCGGGTCGTCTCGCGGGCCTGGACGGTCGTCATCCTCAGCTGGATGGTGGCCGTCGCCTGCGTCGTCGTGACGTCACACCTCCCGATCCGCGGCGACTTCTCGTCGCTCCTCCCGCCGAACACGGAGTCGGTGCGGCACCTGCGCGCCCTCGAGAAGCGGACGCTCGTGCTCGCGAGCTACATGGTCGGCATCGAGAGCGACGACTCCGAGCAGCGCGCGGGCGCCGCAGCGTTGCTCCGCGAGCGCTTCGAGAAGATCGACCCGCGGCTCGTCTCCGGAGTGACGGGCGACGACGACGCCGCGCGCCAGTTCGCCTGGAAGAACCGGTTCCTGTTCGCCCCGCTCGAGGAGCTGGAGAGGGCGCACGCCGGGCTGGAGAAGAAGATCGCCGAGGTCGACCCGCTCTATCTCTCGCTGGACGACGACGACGACCCGAAGACGCCGGCATCGACCGACGAGCTCGACAAGCGGATCGACGACAGCAAGAAGGAGGCGGATACGTCGGGAGCTTTCGTCTCGAAGGACGGACGGCTCCAGATGATCCTCGTGCGAACGACGTTCGACGCGGGGGACGACCGAGGGCAGGAGCTCAACGCCATCCTGAAGGCGGACCTCACCGAGGCCGAGGGGTTGTTCCCGCACGTGAAAGTCGGGATGGCCGGCGACGTCATCTCCACGCAGGCGGAGCACAAGGCGCTCGTGAAGGGGGTGCTCGAGTCGACGCTCGCGACGCTGGCGCTCGTCATCGGCGCGATCCTCTTCTTCTACCGCTCCGTCGCCGCCGTCGGCGCGCTCTGCTGGTCGCTCGTGGTCGGCGTGGTCGCGACCTTCGCGTTCACGGAGATCTCCATCGGCCAGCTGAACCTAGCGAGCGCGTTCCTCTCGTCGATCGTCATCGGCAACGGCATCAACTGCGGGCTCGTGCTCCTCGCGCGGTACATGGAGGAGCTCTGTCTCGAGGCGTCCCCCGAGGTCGCGCTCCGGGCGGCCGTTCGCGGCGCCGCCCCCGGCACGCTCGTCGCGACGTTGACGGCGATGGTGGCATACGTCTCGTTGGCCATCACGCCGTTCCGCGGCTTCCGCGACTTCGGGATCATCGGCGCCGTGGGGATGGCGCTGTGCTGGATCTCGGCCTTCACGGTGCTCCCCGCGGGGCTCACTCTGGTCGGCGCGCGCGTGAAGGGGAACGACCCTGCGAAGCTCGGCGCGTTCATCGCGCGCTTCATCCCGCAGCGGCCGCGCGTCGTCGCCGCGGTCGGCATCGTCCTGCTCGTCGTCACGTCGCTCTCGACCGTGCGCTACCTCTCGCACGACCCGCTGGAAGACGACCTGCGAAACCTCCGCTCGGACAACCCGGACCTCGACGCCGAAGGGGCGTGGATGGGGAAGTTCGACAAGGCGTTCGGCAACGGGATCGAAGGGGGATTCGTCATCGGAGTCGACGAGCAGCGCGAGGCGAGCATCGTCGCCGACAGGCTGAGGAGCGTGGACGACGGGAAGCCCGAACGGCAGCACCTCTTCAGCCGCATCAGCACGCTGGACGACGCGCTGCCGAAGGATCAGCTGAAGAAGCTCCCGGTGCTCGCGCAGATCCGCGAGCTGCTCGACACGGGCTTCGTGAGGCACATGTCCGAGGAGGATCAGGTGAAGCTCAAGAAGCTTCGCCCGCCGGACGACCTCCGCCCCCTCACCTACCTGGACATCCCGGCCCCGCTGGCGTGGCCGTACACGGAGCGTGACGGTTCGCGCGGCAAGTTCGTGCTGGCGAACACCGGGCTCGGCGTCGACACGTGGCGAGCGACCGCGCTCGAGAGCTTCGCGCGCGTCGTGCGCGGGCTGAAGCTGGGACCCGACGTGGAGGTCGGCGGTTCGGCGTTCGTGTTCTCGGACATGCTGGCCGCGATGGAGCACGACGGGCCGATCGCCACGTTCGCGTCGCTCTTCGGCTCGGTGCTCGTCGTGCTGCTCGTGCTCGGTGCCGGGAGGAACGCGCGCATCACGCTGGCGTGCGCGGGGCTCGGCGTCATGGGGATGCTCACGGCGGCGTGGCTGATGGGCATCAAGGTGAACTTCCTCGACTTCGTCGCGCTCCCCATCACGGTGGGCATCGGCGTCGACTACGGCGTGAACATGGTCGCGCGCGCGGCGCAATGGGGTGGAGTGAACCCAGGCAGGCACGCGCTGATGACGACCGGGCCGGTCGTGATCCTCTGCTCGTACACGACGACCGTCGGCTACGCCTCGCTGCTTTTCTCTCAGAACCGCGGCATCAAGAGCTTCGGGCTCTCGGCAATGATCGGCGAGCTCACGTGCATCTCGGCGGCGATGCTGCTGGCGCCCGCGCTGATCGACTACGGGACGACGAGCGCGAAGTCGCCGTAGTCGGCGGCGCTCACGCTGTGCGTCTGGTCGCCGTCGGTCATGATGCCGATGCCCAGCAGCTCGGGGACGTCCGCGTTCTGGTTGTTCCCCTCGAAATGACGGCGGAACTCCGCCTTCAGATCGATCTCTTCGTTCGTCCACGCGTCGAGCGGGCCACCCGACTCGAGCACGACCGTGTCCTGCGCGACGAACGGGTTACGCACCGAGTGACAGACCGAGCCCGGCTTGTCGACCGCGCTCCAGACGTACTTGAGCGTATACCAACGGAGGCCCCGTCTCCATGTGAGGTAGACCGACGCGGCGGAGTCCCCTCGCCCCTCGGTGCACTCGCTCCCGCCGGTCGGCAGCGCCTCGGCGCGCCATCGCCAGCGAACGCGCTGCGCCGTGCGCTTGTCGGAGTCGTCGAGCTGGACGCCGAGGAGCGTCGTCTTCGTCGGCGCCGTGTAGCGCGCGCGGATGAACGGGTCGTCCTCGTTGACGACCCAGTAGTAGTTCGTGGGGCCCGACTCGCGCTGCACGACCTGCCACCGGTGAACGTCGAGCGGCTTCACGTGCGCAGATGGCGCGTCTCCGAACGCGAGGCCCGAAAGCAGCGCGAACGGAAGCGCGAACGCGATGTGCCGCAAAAGCCCCATGGACCGAGGGGAGCATAGCAGTCTGCCGGCGAGGCGCCGTTCGGGCAGGAACCCCTGGGATTTGGCTGGCACGCCTCGTTGGACGTGCCTGGGCGCGCACATATTCCATTTCCGCGTCAGGCGCGGTCGGAGAAGTAGTCCTCGGGGTGGGTCTCGTCCTCACCGGGTGACACCCGGAGCGCGCTGAGGGCCAAGGTACCCAACACAGTCACCGCCAGGTTCGCGAGGAGCGCCCAGAGCGCTGCGTATCCGGGCACGCTCAGCGCGCCGAGCCTCAGCGCAAAGGTCGTCGACTTGAAGCCCGTGGTGCTGCACATCCACGTGCCGAGCGTCATCCCGACCGCCCACCCGGCCAGCAACCCCCAGCGGTGGAGCCACCGCGTGTAGAGGCCGAGGATCATCGCGGGGAACGTCTGCAGGATCCAGACGCCGCCGAGGAGCTGGAGCTGGATGGCGTACTTCTGCGGCAAGGCGACGATGAAGACGAGCGCGCCGAGCTTCACGACGAGCGAGACGATCTTCGCGACGCGCGCCTCCTCCTTGTCGGTGCAGCGGGGGCGGAGGTACTCGCGGTAGATGTTGCGCGTGAAGAGGTTCGCCGACGCGATCGACATGACGGCCGCCGGGACGAGGGCGCCGATCGCGATGGCCGCGAAGGCGACGCCGACGAACCACGAGGGGAACGATCGGAGGAAGAGCGCGGGGACGGCGTAGTTGGCGCCGTACTGCTGGAAGCCGTGCGCGAACTCGGGCGCGTCGCCGACGTGCGCGGCGAGCGCCATGTAGCCGAAGAGGGCGATGATCCCGAGGAGGAGCGAGTACGCGGGGAGGAGCGCCGTATTGCGCTGGATGACTCTCCGCCCGCTCGACGCGAGGAGACCGGTCATCGCGTGCGGGTAGAGCATGAGCGCGAGCGACGACCCGAAGGCGAGCGTGACGAACGTGCTCGTTTGCCCCGGCAGTAGGAGCAGCTTCGGCGGCGGCACCGCGGCGAAGATCTTCCCGAAGCCGCCGAGCTGGGCGGGGATGACGAAGATGGCGGCGATCACCGTGACGTAGATGACCGCGTCCTTCACGACGGCGATCATCGCCGGTGCGCGCAGGCCCGCGTTGTACGTGTAGGCGGCGAGGATGACGAAGGCGACGATGAGCGGCAGATCCGCCATCCACCCCTGCCCTTCGATCCCGAGCGCAGCGACGACGACCTGGATCCCGACGAGCTGCAACGCGATGTACGGCATCGTCGCGAGGAGCGCAGTGAGCGCGATGGCGAGCGCCAGGAGAGGGCTTTGGAAGCGACCGCGCACGAAGTCGGCGCCGGTGATGTAGCCGCGCGCGTGCGACACGGACCACAGGCGCGGCGCGACGACGAAGACGATCGGGTACGCGATGATCGTGAACGGGACGGCGAAGAACCCGAGCGCCCCGGCGCCGTACACGAGCGCGGGGACGGCGATGAACGTGTAGGCCGTATAGAGATCGCCTCCGAGGAGGAACCACGTGACGAGCGTGCCGAAGCGCCTGCCGCCGAGTCCCCATTCGTGGAGCTGATCGAGATCGCCGCGGCGCCAACGGGCGGCGACGAAGCCGAGCACGGTGACGAGCGCGAAGAGCGTGAAGAAGACGACGGCGGCCGGGACGTTCATTCGCCGCGCCTCTCACGGGTCGCCACGTAGACGACGCCGTTGAGCACCGCGACGAGGACGATCCAGAGCAGGAGGTACCAGTAGAAGAACGGGATGCCGGCGACCGACGGCTCGACGCGGTCGTAGAACGGGACCCAGAGCGTCGCGACGAACGGGATGAGCAGCAGCGCGTGCCACTTCCACGGGTTTCGACGGATTCCGCTCACGCGGCGGGAGGTTAGAGCATGAGGCCCGAGCGGAGTCGACTACGGCTGCACGACGGCGCCGAGGTCGAGGAAGCGCGCGCGCTCGGAGGGGGTCGGCACATGGCAGCAGTCGTATTTGCCGAAGAGCCGGTAGCGGCGCTTGGCGAACGCGCGGTACCCGAGGTCGAGCAGCGGAAGCGGAATCCAGCGGAGCACGCGGGCGAACCAGAAGAGGCGCGGCCAGATCGCGCGCGCCGCACGGCCGTCCCAGGTGAGCTTCTCCTCCGGGGTTCCCGCGCCGGTGAGAGCGTAGACGCTGTCGACGTCGGCCGAGCTCCTGCCGTAGCGGGAGAGCACGTCACGCGCGAGCGCCCCTTGGAGCTGGGCGAAGAGAAAGATGCCGCCGGGATCGTGAGCGAGGATGAACGAGACGACGCGATTGCAGAAAACGCACTCGCCATCGATGAAGATGACGTTGGCGCCGGTGGGAATCGCGGGACTCATGCTCACGTCTTAGATGTAGGGCCGACCGTGGCCGTCGCAAGGCATGGGTCGCCGAGCATGTGGCCAGCTCACCCGTGCACCGCGCGACCGAACTCCGAGACGGTGGACGTTCTTGCGGGACGCGGGGACGTCACGATGGAGAAAGTCTGCCGTCATGGGGCGCCGCCTCGACGGGTAGTATGAACGAATGCCGAGCGCCGGACCGTCTCGTATCCGGTTCACGTCGCAGCTCCCGCTGTCGCGAAGGGACGAGCTCGAAGGGCTCCTCTACTTCAACGAGAACCAGCACACCGTCGAAGGACGGCTCCGCGAGGCGCTGCGGCAGTACGGCTCCCCCTCGATGGTCCTCGGCGAGCCGTTCATCCGGTTCTCGGTGCCGAACTGCCCCCCGGCGCAGACGCTCTACGCACTGGAGGAAGCCGAGGACGGTGCGTCGCGACTGGCGGGGATCGCGATCTACACACGCGAGGACCCGGAAACGCTGTCGATCCTCTTCGTGGCGGTGCACGAGGACTACGCGACCGGAGGGGCGCTCGAGGGGGAGAAGCTCGCGCCGCAGCTGCTCGACGTGATCCGGACGAGCGCGGAGCGGACCCGTGGGGTGCGGTGGCTGCGCTTGTTCTACCACCCGAAGGACTTGCGCATCGGGATCCGGCACGGCGGCTGATACCGGTCTCGTGCTCGCGCTACATTGCGAGCAGGAGCCCGCGCGACCATGAGCCACCAAGACCGCCAGCCTCACGCGACGTTCTCGAACATGGCCGACTCGACCCGCGAAGACTGGGCGATCATCGCGCCGCAGTTCGGCGTGCTGGGGAGCGGACTCGCGGGGCGCGTGCTCGCGCACCTGAAGCTCCTCGACGGGGATTACGGCGGGTTCCCGGTGGACCGGCTCACGCACAGCCTGCAGACCGCGACACTCGCGCATCGCGACGGGCGCGACGAGGAGTACGTCGTGTGCGCGCTCCTCCACGACATCGGCGACACGCTCGGGACGTACAATCACCCCGACATCGCGGCCGCGATCCTCCGGCCGTTCGTCTCGGACGAGAACCACTGGATGGTGGAGAAGCACGGCATCTTCCAGGGCTACTACTTCTTCCACCACGTCGGCATGGACAGGAACATGCGCGACGCCTTTCGCTCTCACCCCTCGTACGCGCGGACCGAGGAGTTCTGCGCGAAGTACGACGGGCCTGCGTTCGACGGGAAGCGCGAGACGTTGCCGCTCGCGTTCTTCGAACCCATGGTCGGGCGCGTCTTCGCGCAGCCCAAGAAGTCGATCTACAAGAGCGTGAAGTAACGGAGAGCGCCGCTCCCTACGCGCGCACTCCCTTGCGACCCCGCGCCGGCACCCGCTTCGTCTTCGCGGCGGGCTTCACGACGGTCTTCTCGACGATGCTCTTCGGCGCCACGCTCCGGTAGCTCGCCGCGACGAGCTCCGCGACTGTCTTCCAGTCGACGCGCCCCACGTCGAGGCGCACGCCGACCCACCCGTGCGAGTGCATGTACGCGGGGAGGTAGAATCGCTTCGGATCCGCCTTCGCGAGCGCCGCGTTCTCCCCCTTCGGGACGCGCACGCATACGGAGATGATCTCGTCGCCGTGATGGTTGTCGAGGAAGTAGGCGAACGTCTTCTTCCCGACCACGAAACTCGCGTGGTTCGCCTCCCGTTCGCGCGTCGCCTCGGGGAGCGCGAGCGAGATCTCGGTGAGCCGTTCGAGCGCCGCGCGCGCTACCTCGGGATCGGTCTTCGGACGCGTGAAGGGCTTCGCGCGCTTCGGCACCCCGTCGGCGGCGACGCGCTTGGGCGCGACGGACGCCCAGGCGCTCTCGACGAGGATCGCCAGCTCGATCCAGTCGGCGTGCGCGCCGTCGAGACGCACGCCGACCCACCCCTTCACACCCACGTACGGCGGCACGAAGAAGCGGATGGGGTCCTGCGCGACCAGGCGCCGCTGGTCGTCGAGCGTCGCTTTGACCCAGGCGGCGATACGCCCGTCGCCGTGGTGGTGGTCCATGAACGTGACGAACATCTTGCCGCGGACGTGGAAGCTGGGCGCGCCGTGCGAGAGCTTGCACTCCGCGCCGGCGAAGGCGCAGCACACGTCGTTGAGCCGCGCGAAGATGGCGTCGGCGGGAGAGGCGTCGGTGCGCTTCATCGGGGTCCCTCGGGGCGGAGCGAGACTAACGCGAAACTCGGGTTTCACCGTCGCGTCGCCCCCTTGTGTCGTTCGTCCACACGCTCCGACTCTGTGCGACGAACACCCCGGATCGTGCGGGCGTGCAATCGAAGAGGCGTGTGGATCCAGGGCGTCCTACCCACTTGCGCCCGCGCGTGCCCAAACGGGCGGAGATCGAGGGGCTGGATGCGCCACCACGACAACATTCGCGCCTGTGCGCATGGTCCGCGCGTTGCCTTGTGTACCGCCGTGGAACGATGAGAAAAGGAGCCTGCTTCGCCTGGACTGGATCGACACGTACGGCTGCGCTCGCGGCCTTTGCGGCGTGCACGTGCCTCTACGTCGCGGCGAGCGCGTCGTGCAGTGACCCCACCTTCCACGCCGTATCCCAGGGGACGGCCGCCGTATCGCAGGTCGCGGCTAACGAGGACTGCCCCGCGAGCGCCGATTGGTTCCCCAGCGGCGGCGGAGTCACGCCGCCGGTCCGCATGTTCGACCCGGCGCCGCATCCCGACACCGAGTGTCCGTTCTACCGGGGCGCGTACCAGAACTTCCTGATCGCGGCGCAGCCCCTCACGAGCGGGGATCCCGCGCTCGTCGGGTATCCCACGATCGACGACGCGTTCTTGAGCGCGACGCCCCACGGCGTTCGCAACACGTCGCAGCGCGCGTGGCTGGGCGCAGTGCGGCAAGCCGGCGAGCGGCAGGTCCTCATCGATCAGGACCACCACACGCTCTACTACGGCATGCACATGAATCAGGCGTTCGTCGACTTCATCAAGGCGAACAACCTGCAGACCGTGAACGGCATCCTCCAGGTCGATCCCTACCTGAGCTTTCCGCCCGGCCTCGTCGAGTACAAGACGGCGTGGAAAGACATCGACCCGGGCGACTTTCCGGGCGGCGTCGTTCCCCCTCCGGGGGGTTACCCGGGCGACCCGGGGGACTATTCGAACTACATCACGACCAAGGCGTGGGTCCCCGCGCTCTCACAGGATCCGACGACCGGAACGATCGTCGAAGATCCGAACCATCCGCGCCTCATCAAGGTGGCGCTCGTCGCCGTGCACTCCGTGTACACGCTCCCTGGGCACCCGGAGTTCATCTGGGGGAGCGTCCAGCACGTGGACAAGAACGTCACGGATCCGACGGCGACCGAAGTGCAAGGGGCGCCGATGATGGGGGCCCCCGACGATCAGCCCGATACGCCCGCGCTCCCGGTCATCACGCAGCCCGACGGCGCGCCCGGTGACCCGGACAACCTCGACGTCACGATGGTGCTCAGCCCCTCCAAGTTCCTGCTCTACGCTGCGGGCACGCCGGAGAACGCCGCGAACCACGCGTACTCGAGCCAGGAGCTGAAGCTCGATCCGACGACGCAGTCATTCCCCGGACAGCAGACCTCCATCTACCGGATGTTTCCGGGCTCCAAGTCGCAGCAGCTCGGGCCCGACACGGCGATCATCTCGCTCAACCAGAACCTCGCGGCGATCGCAGCGACGCAAGCGGCGAAGGGCCCGGTCGACGTACGACTGAACTATCGGCTGGTGGCAGCGGTGTGGATGGACAAGCCGGCGCTGTTCGGGCTCGGCGCCGATGGGAAGGGGATGTCGCTCCAGAACGACGACGGGACCAATCCGCTCGTGCTCACGGCCGTCACGGACGGCGGCGTGAGCTCCGGGCTCAACGAGGGGACGTTCTGCGGCACGCCCCTCGGTCCGAACGGAGCCAGCGGCAATGTGGCCGCGGGATGGTCGTCGAACACCGTACCGGGCTGCGTTACGCGCGCCGATGTCCTTGCACAGGGGCCGTTGCCCGCGGAGGCCATCGAGAAGAACTTCCTCGCGAGCGGCACCGACAGCCCGTACTCGATCCTCGGCGGTGAGGACCGATTGTCGAGCACGTCGATGGAGTCGTTCACCCAGGCGCCCGACTCGTTCCCGAACTGCTTCTCCTGCCACAACACGCAGCCGATCACGACCAACGGCACGCCGAGCTACCGCGACTCGACCGCGGAGGTGCTCCTCCCGAGGCCCGCCTTGATCAACGTCAGTCACATGTTCTCGGAGTTCATCTCGAGGGAGTGTGGAGGTCCGGCGAACGGACCTTCTTCGACCTGCCCCGGCTACGCCGACGCGAACGTCCAGGCGGTGAAACCGTGAAGCGCGGAGAACGGGCCGGAGGGAACGCGCGGGTTCGATCGGCGCACGTCGGGCGAAACGCGTCGGCCGCGCTCTGCGTCGTGACCGTGCTGCTGTGCGCGTCGACGAGCGAGGGGGCGGACAAGAGCGACAAGAGCGACAAGAGCGACAAGGGCAAGAGACTCGCGCAGCCGAATCAGTGCGAGGCGACCTGGAGAGATGCGCAGGAGCGCAGCGACGCGGGGCGGCTCCGGCAAGCGCGGGATCTGTTCCTGGAGTGCGCGCGACCGATGTGCGGGAGCGTCTTCGTGAAGCAGTGCGTGACGAAGCTGACGCAGCTCGAGGCGGACATTCCGACGATCGTGCCTCTGGCGACCGACGAAGCGGGATCGCCGGTCGTGAACGTGCAGGTGAAAGCCGACGGCGAGGTGGTCGCGCTGAAGCTCGACGGACGCGCGCTTCCGATGGATCCGGGGCTGCACGAGCTCTCCTTCAGCACGTGGGAGCACGGCGTGTTCGCGACCGAGAAGGTGATGATCGTGGAGGGGCAGCGCAATCGTCAGATCGCCGTCTCCTTCCGCAAGGCGGATGCGGCTCGTGCGGGGGTGATCGCGGCCGCGCCGGGCGCCGTGTCGAGCAGCGCGCCCGACAAGAGTGCACTCGAGAAGGGGGCGTCCGACTCGAGCGCCTCGGTTCGCCCCGCGTCCGACGTCGCGCCCGCCGCGGCGTCGCACGAAGCGAGCGGCGGAGTGCTCCCGGCGAGGAGGGGACGGAGCGCGTTTCCATTTCTTCTCGGTGGCGTGGGGCTGGCCAGCGTCGGCGCCGGCGCGCTGATGACCTACTGGGGGAACAAGGACAACACCGCGTTGAAGAGCTGCAGCCCGAACTGCGCGAGCTCGGACGTCGCTCACATCCACGAGCTCTATCTCGCGTCGGACATCACGTTCGCCGCGGGCGCCGCGGCACTCGGACTCGCGGGGGTGCTCCTGCTCACGGGGCACTCGTCCAGCGACGGCGGACCCCCGCGAACGACGACCGGTCTCGCCGTGCAACCCACCCCCTCCGGCGCGTTCGCGTCGTGGACGGGCACCTTCTGAGCCGCCCCCAATCCGATGAACCGCCGTACCCTCCTCGCAGTCGTCTTCTTCGTCCCGCTGGGGGGCGCCTGCTTTCAGAACATCGACAGCAGCGCCAGCAGCGGACGCGCTCCAGCGAGCGCGGTGAACGTCGCGGAGATGACGCCGTGGCAGTTGTGCCAGTCGCCATCGTGCGACGAGATCGACGGGGCCGTCCCGGTGCTGCTCGATACGCCGCCCATCTACCTCGCCGACGGGAGCACGACGACGAGCCCGTGCGACGACGTCGAAGCGGAGTCGATGACGATTCGACAGACGTACTGCGCGGCGTGCCACGAGGCGCCCGCGAGCCAGGCGAGCCTGGGGTTCATCCTGAACGACGCGCAGCTGGCGACGGCGCTGTCGCAGACGGCGGTGCTGCCGGACGGCGGCCCACAGCGGCTGCTGGCTCCCGGGAGTCCGTACAGCTCGTGGCTGTACCAGAGCGTCGCCTTGGGGCTGAGCGGATCGTCGTCAGGCATGCCGCCGACGGCGCAGCCGGGGTATCCGGTGATTCCGCGACCGTCGGCGGCCGAGCTGTCGGTGCTCTACGGGTGGATTGTCGCGTGCGTGCCGGGGCCGGACGGAGGGGGCGGCGCGTATGTGAATGGTGGCGGGAGCTACGGCCCGGGTGCGGGCGTCGACGATGATGGAGGGGCGAGCGCGGGGGCAGCGGGGGACGCGGGCGAGGTCGGAGACGCGGGCGAACCGACGGACGCGGGCGAAGTGGGGGACGGGGAGGCGGGGTAGTGGAGCCGAGCGAGCGCGCTCGACGGAACTTACCCCTTTGCGCTCACGTCGCTCACGGCCTGGGGTAGCCGCACGCCATGATCCACGATGACGTGAGCGTCGAGCAGTCCACGGTCGTCGTCGACGCCTGCGGCCGATTCTGGTGACGCACGCACGACGACGCGCCGCCGTCCGCCCGCCTCCCCATCGCTTCCAGGGCCGGCGGGTCGCACGTCGAGCTGCAAAGGAGTTGCGCGCTCGGGTATATGGTCCCGCATGGCGAATACGCACGCTTGGAAGTTCTTTCGCGCCGGCGGCGTCGATCAGGTCGTGCTCGCGAGCGCCGATGACCTGAAGAACCTCGCGTCGCTCGACCAGAAGCTGTGGGCCGCGCTCGCGTGCCCGAGCAAGGGGCTCGAGTTCGACGAGCGCACGCTGACGCTCCTCGACACCGACTTGAACGGGCGCATCCGGCCGCCCGAGATCCTCGCGGCCATCGAGTGGCTCACGGGGGCGCTGCGCGACCTCGGCGACCTGTTCCAACCGTCCGAGGAGCTGCCGCTCGATTCGATCGCCAAGGACTCGCCCGCGGGGAAGGACATCCACGCCGGGGCGAAGCTGATCTTGGAGAGCCTCGGGAAGGGAAAGGCCGCGAGCATCTCGCTCGCCGACGTCTCGAGCACCGAAAAGATCTTCCTCGAGACGAAGCTCAACGGCGACGGCATCATCCCGCCCGAGTCCGCGGACGACGACGCGACGAAGAAGGCGATCGAGGACATCATCTCCGTGCTCGGCTCGCTCCCGGACCGGAGCACCAAGCCGGGCGTCGATCAGCCGAAGGCCGACGCCTTCTTCGATCAGATCAAGCTGCACGCCGACTGGGTCGAGGCGGGGCGCGCTTCCTCGGTGCGCGTGCTCGGAGAGGGGACGGCCGCGGCCGCCGACGCGCTCGAAGCGGTGCGCGCGAAGGTGGACGACTATTTCGCGCGCTGCCGACTGGCGGCGTTCGACGCGCGCGCGGTGGCCGCACTCAACGCGAGCGATGGAGAGCTCACTGCGCTCGGACCGCAGATGCTGACGGCGGACACGGCCGACACGGGGAAGCTGCCGCTCGCGAAGATCGAAGCGGGGCGACCGCTGCCGCTCGGTGAGAGCGTGAATCCCGCGTGGGCCGCGCGCGTCGGCGCGTTCGCGCGGACGGCGGTGGCGACGGCGCTGGGCGGCGCGCGCGCGTCGCTGACGGAGAGCGACTGGACGACGCTGAAGGATCGCGTCGCGCCGTTCACGGCGTGGATGGCCGCCAAGCCCGCGACCGAGGTCGCGAAGCTGGGGGACGATCGCGTGATCGAGCTCGCGAAGAGCGACGCGCGCGCGAAGATCACGGAGCTCGTCGCGAAGGACGCGGCGCTGGCGACGCAGGTCGGACAGATCGAGTCGGTGGAGAAGCTGATCCGCTTCCGGCGCGACCTCGTCCCGCTGCTCAAGAACTTCGTGAACTTCGCCGAGTTCTACGGGAAGCGAAGAGGGATCTTCCAGGCCGGCACGCTGTACATCGACGCGCGCAGCTGCGACCTGTGTCTCGCCGTGGAGGACGCGGGGCGCCACGCGCTCCTGGCCGGACAATCGCAGGCGTACCTCGTGTACTGCGACTGCGTTCGGAAGGCGGACCTGGCGAAGCGCACGATCGTCGCGGCGGTCACCGGCGGTGACACCGACAACCTCGTCGTCGGACGCAACGGCGTCTTCTACGATCGCGCCGGCGGAGACTGGGACGCGACGATCACCAAGATCGTCGAGAACCCGATCAGCATCCGGCAGTCGTTCTGGCTCCCGTACAAGCGCTTCGTGCGCATGGTGGAGGGGCAGTTCGCGAAGCGCGCGAAGGCGGCCGACGAGGAGAGCAACAAGAAGCTCGACACGATGGCGACGGAGACCGCGGCGGTCGCAGCGACGACCGACGACAAGGAGAAGGACAAGGCGAAGGAGGCGGCCGCGCCCCCGCCGAAGGGGATCGACGTGGGGACCGTCGCGGCGATCGGCGTCGCCGTCGGCGGCATCGCGACCTTCTTCTCGAGCATCCTGGCGACGTTCCTCGGGCTCGGCATGTGGATGCCGTTCGGTTTCTTGGCGGTGGTCCTCGGGATCTCGGGGCCGTCGATGTTCATCGCGTTCCTGAAGCTGCGTCAGCGCAACATCGGGCCGATCCTCGACGCGAACGGCTGGGCGGTGAACACGATGGCGCGCGTGAACGTGCCGTTCGGCGGCGCGCTCACGAGCCTTGCGTCGCTGCCGCCGGGGGCGTCGCGGACGCTGCACGATCCGTTCGCCGAGAAGAAGAGCCCGTGGAAGACGTACCTGTTCATCGCGCTCGTGCTCGCGCTCGCGGCCGCGTGGGCGCTGCAGAAACTGGACGGGTATCTGCCGGAGAAGGCGCGCGCGGCGACGGTCCTGCATCTGTCTCCACCCGCGACGGGGCCGGGGACGACGGGGGGTGGAGCGACGGGGAAGTAGAGACGCGAACGGGCAAGCTGACTCGCGGTTCCGACCGCGGGTACCCTTGCCCGATGCTCTCCCAGCGCGCGAGCGCGATCACGATCGACCTGCGCCCGCCCCGCTGGTGGAAGGGGCTGCGCGTGTTCTTTCTCGTGACCGGCGTGCTGAACGTCGTCATCGGCGTCGCGAGCGTCGCGCTCGTGACGTGGCTCGCGATGCACGGGCAATCGCTCGACGTCGCGGGGGTCGTGACCGGAGCTTTCCTCATGGCAGCGGGGGCGTTCCTCGTGCAGCAGGTGCGGAGGACCGGGCGCTACCGAGGCATGCCGCTCGTGCTCGAGGAGGCGCACGCCGTGCTGCCTCGGTTGCGAACGAACGAGTCGGTGCGCGTGGCGTACGAGGACGTCGGGAAGATTCACTTCATGAAGAACCCGGCGCTCCGCATGCGCATCTTCGTGCGGACGACGCAGGGGGACTTCTTCGTGCACCGGGCGTGGCTGCCGACGGACTGGACGCTGGAGAAGCTCGTCGCGGAGCTCGTGCAGCGGAGGGACGCGGCGCGGGCGGCGAAGGCGAAAGCGGCGAGCGCGCCGGAGGGTTAGCTGAGCCGCGGTGACGTCGAACGCACCGTCGCGCTACCATCGCAGAGGTGGGCCTGGAAGAGAGTGACGAGCCGCGCGTTTCGGCGGCGCTGATCTTCGATCAGAAGCGGCTCCTCGCGGACCTCTACGGCGCCGACGTCATCGCGCGCGCGATGGCGGCGCTCCCCGCGCTGCTCCGGGCGGAGCTGGAGGGCCTCGTGCCGGGAGGATGGATCTCGCTCGATGCCGCGCGCGAGCTGAAGAACGGCATCGCCGTGCTCGCGGGGGAAGATCCGCTCGCGCTCCAGCGACGCGTCTGCAAGCTGGGGGTCGAGCGCACGCTGACGACCGTGTGGCGCTTCCTCCTGCGGCAGCTCGGCGACGAAGCGATCTCGAAGCGAACGCCGCTCCTCTACGCGCGGAGCTTCAACCGCGGGAACCTCTCGCTCGCGGGGTGGCGCCCAGGGGGCGCCGAGCTCGAGCTGCACGGCTGGCCGCGGATGCCCGAGTACGATTTGATCGGCCTCGTGTGCGGCGTGGAGACGGTCCTCGTGCTGGCAGGGCGGAAGAACGTGAAGGTGACGACGACGCGGCGCGCGCCGCTGATTCTCCTGCACGCGACCTGGGAGCGGTGAAGGCGAGCGCGGGTCACTCCTCGCCGAGCGCCGCGAGCACCGCGGTTTGCACCTCGAGCTGACGCGCGCCGCTGAGGGGCGAGCCATCGAGCTCGGTCACCTGGAACCGGTCGAGCACGTTCCCCTGATCGGTCGTCACGTGCGAGCCGACGATCTGGACGCGCTGCTCGAAGAGGGTCCGCGAGACGACGAGGAGCAACCCGGGACGATCGGCGGCTTCGACGAGGAGCGCGCTCGCGCCGTCCTGCGCGTCGCGCTCGAACCGCACCCGCGTCGAAGCGTTGGCCGAACGGAGCGCGCCCGCGAACCTCGCCGCGCCGTCGAAGCTCGCCTGCCCGCGCACGAGCGCGTCGAGAGTCTCTCCCAGCTGCGCGACGTCGCGCGTGCGGACCGAGGGGGCGTGGCCGCTCTGCCCGGAGACCCGGCGAATCCAGATGAGGTCGACGGCTTCACGCTCGCCGTCACCGCGCGCGCGGCCGTACGCTTGCGCGGCCACGACGTCCAAGTCGTGCGCGACGAACGCCGCGCTGACGCGTGAGAGGAGCCCCGGTCGATCGTCGGCGACGAGCGCGATGGCGACGATCCGCTCGGGGAGCTTTCGCCAGATCTCCAGGTGGCTCGCCCTGCCGCGACGGCGGTACGCGATGGCGGCGTGCTCGTGCTGCGCATCCTCGTCGAAGAGGCGGCGGTAGTTCATCGGCATCGAGCGCAGGAAGGCGAACACGAAGTCGTCGTCCGGGCGCTCGAGGTGCTGCCCCAGCGGGTCGACCTCGGACACCGGCGGCTCGGACGGGAAGCGCGGAAGCTCGTTCATGCGAGCGACCGTCGCACGGCGCCGATGCCCGTCCGTTTGCGCGAATGTTTCCGGGAGGTTCCGTACTCCCCATAGCGGGTTCGTGTGCACGAACGGCGTAGCGCCAGGTCACCGTGCCGTGCTTATCTGTTCCGCTCGAGCCTGCTTCCCGTTCTCCGCGAAGCCAGGCCATCCACCCCGACGTCGCCGGTGGCGTTCCTCTCCGACCTCGCCGACGACGCGCACTTCGCGGGGCTCGCCGTGGTCGACGTGACCGAGCCCCTGTACTTCAGCGGGGTTGGGTGGTTGGGGGCGCATGGGGGGGTGGAGAGGGAGCGCGCGGAGAGGTGAGGGAGGCGTCGGGGTCGGGGTCGGGGTCGGGGTCGGGGTCGGTCGCGGTCGCGGTCGCGGTCGGGGTCGCGGTCGCGGTCGCGGTCGCGGTCGGGGGAGAACGCGCGTCGCTCTTCGAGCAATCCCTGCGCGCCATCGCTGCGCGATGGCACTTGGGATTGCACACAAGGGGGGCGCTCGCATGTTTGGGGGCGGAGGCTCGGGGTCATGGGAAATTCTACTCCGCTTGGGCGAAGGAGAAATTCCCATGACCCAGATTCGACTTCCTCATCACAAGCTCGTGGCGTACGGCGTTGCGAAGGAGCTTTTCGTCGCGGTGCGGGATTGCCACGTGCGGGATGCGGTGCTGCGTGATCAGGCCACTCGGGCTGCGAAGAGTGCGTGCCTCAACACCGCGGAAGGCGCGGGGCGGGTGAGCCGGGCCGACAAGGCGCGCGTGTTTGCCATCGCGCGAGCCGAGGCGGGCGAAGCGGCGGCGGCGATCGAAATCGCGTGCCTGAGCGGCGACGCAAACGAATCCGATCTGGCTCGCGTCACGAGCATCGCGAATCGACTCGTCGCGATGCTCACGGGTCTCATTCGCCGCTAGCGGAGCAAGCCGCGAATCATCGGCTTGAGCCTCGCGCTCAAGTCGATGACTTCGTCGGCGATCGACGGATCGATCGCCCCGATCGCGCTCGCGAGGTCCACCGCCGCGACGACTTCATGCAGCGAGTTGTTCGCCTCGATGAAGTATTTCCGTCGCATGCCGACGCCGTCGTTCGGAAGTCCTTCGGCCAGGCGCAAGAACGTGCTCTTCGCCGCCCGAGTCGCCTGGTCCCGCAGCTCGCTGTCACCGATCCGCGCCTCGTGCACCCGCACCGCAATCGCCTTCGCGACTTGGTAGCAATCCAGATTTTGCATTCGTATCGAGTGGGTCATTGGAGCCTCCGCAAAGCGCAGGCTCCAATGACCCACGAAATCGAAAAGCCCTCCTTGCCCACCTCGAGACGTGCCGCTTACTGGTTGCGACCGCAGTGCCAGCCTCCGGCTGGCACGAGGTTGCGAACTCTCGGTCGCGGTCGATCGTCGCGGTCGATGGTCAGGATCGGCGGCCGCGGTGGATCACGGTCGTCGTCCGCCCGCCCCTACCCCCCCACCAGCTCCCCCACCAACCCGACCGCAAGCCGCCCCTTCACCCCCCACGACAGCCTCTCCCCCGCATACCACCGCATCCCCGCCTCGCGCGCCCGGTCCGACCGCGCCAAGAATCGCCTCCACCCGGCCCCGTTCGCCCCGTACGCCCGGCGCGCCAACCACGCGCTCTGCAACAAGTGCCGTCCGACGCGCGACGAGCGGATCTCGCGTGCGTAGCCGTCGAGATTGCCGTGGCCGAGCCGGACCGCGCGCGCCAGGTGACGCGCCGCGATCGCACCGAACAGGATCGCCTGCGCAATCCCCTCCCCCGTCGCCGCATCGATCCCCGCCGCCTCGCCCACGAGCACCAGCCTCTCCAGCGCGAGCTGCGACGACGGTACGAACGGTCGCGTACTGAACGGCTTCAGCTTCACCCGCTCGATGTCCACGCCGCGCGCCGTGAGCGCTCGCGCGAGGATCTGCTTCACGTCGCCGCGGCTGGTGAAGTTCGCGTGGTAGATGCCGCGGCTCACGTACGGCTCGCCGCTGATCACCGTCGGGAAGTCCCAGTAGTACCCCTCGAGCCCCGACGCGCACGGCGACATGTCGAAGTCGCAGAGCCCTGCGCGCGGCCCTGCGTCGGCTTCGTTCGGTAGCGTCTCCAGCACGTAGAGGTGCCCCTTGCGCGCCTCCTCGCGGAGCCCGAGTCGCTTCCTCACTGTGCTCCCCGCGCCGTCGCACGCCGCGACGAACGACGCGTGGACCTTCCGCTTCGTCGTGACGAGCGACCACCCGCCGGGCACGCGCTCGATGTCGACCAGCGCTTCGCCGTCGTACGCGCGAACTCCGTCGTCCGAGGCGCGCCGCCAGAGGCTCGCGTCGAATTCGCTTCGACGCACGACCGACCCCAGCCCCTCGCCCTGCGTCGCCTCGTCCCTCGCGTCCCACGCGCTCGTCCCGACGACGCTTCCGTCGATCACGCGTAGCCCGCGCATCGTCACGTGCGGGACGTCGAGTCCGACGCCAATCTCCGCGAGCGCGTCGAGCCCCCAGCCGCTGACTGCGCCGGCGCAAGGTTTCTCGCGCGGGTGCGTCGCCTTGTCGAAGATCGCGATGCGCGCGGGCGCGATCCCCTCGACGCGAGCGAGGTGCAGTGCGGTGCTCGTCCCGGCGGGACCGCCACCGACGATCGCCACGTCCACGACGTCGGTCACGTAACGGTCTCCGCGCGCGGCGTGAGGCTCATCGCGCCGAGCTCGCGGCAGAGGTCGTCCACCACGAGGTCGAGCTCGGCCGCACGATCTGACGGCGCGGCGACGGTAAGGTCCCCTCCGCGCTCGGCGAAGACCTGCGCCAGCCCCTCCAGCGCCTCGATGATCCCCTTGAAGAAGACGACGTCCTCGCTCGCCATCATCACGCGACGAACGACCATTCCCGGCCCGATGCACGGCGCGACCGACTTGCCCATTTACGTCCTCGTGCTTCCCGGCGCCGCTCAGCCCAGCGGATCGCTGATCTCCGCGGCCTCGCGTTTCTCGCGTTTCTCGCGGAGGTGCGCCTGCAAGTACTCGACGAGCTTGTCGACGTACGACTCGAACGACGGGCACCGGATGTTCGCGGCTTCGAGGATCTCGTCGGCGTTCGTCGACGTCCAGGTGACCGGCGTGGCCAGCGCGTCGAGGAACGCGCGCGGGCTCTTGGCGAAGCGCTCGAGCCCAGGCGTGCGCAGCAGAGCCTTGGAGATGTTCGCCGGGATGAATCCGCGCGGCATGCGCTTCCCGCTGGAAAGCGCGACGAGCTCGAAGACGCGCCGCGCAGTCAGCGGCGCGGGGTCCACGATGTGGAAAGTGCGTCCTGGGGCACGTGGGTCGAGGCCGATGGCGCGAGCAGCGCGGGCGACGTAGTCCGCGGGGACGAGATTCAACGGAGCATCGCCGCGGCTCGGCATCGGCAATGCGATGTCGGACGGCGACGTCACGATGATGAGCATGTGGAGGTACGGCCCGTCGAAGCGGTCGATCTCCCCGGTGTGCGAGTCTCCTACGATGATCGAGGGGCGGACGACGGCGATCGGGATGCGCCCCATGGCCGCGCGCATCTGCTTCTCGGCGCGCGCCTTGGTCTCCTCGACGACGTTGCGAAAGCGCTGACCGAGCTCGAGATCGCGCTCGTGGACCATCCCCGTGCGGTCGCCGGAGACGAACGCCGTCGAGTGGTGGATGAGGCACTTGAGCTGCGTGCACGCGGCCGCGACCTCGAGGATCTCGCGCGCCCCGGTGACGTTCACCTGTTCGGCCGCAGCGCGCTCGACCCCGAGGTACGAGACAGTGGCGCAATGGTGAATCCGGTCGACTTCGGCGGCGAGCTCCTTCAGCTCCGCCCCCGAGAGGCCGAGGTCCATCGCCGCCGCGTCCCCTTCGATCATCCGGACGCGCGTGCGCTGCTCGAGCGGCAGCGTATCGAGCCACTCGCGCGCCTCGGCCTCGAATTTCCCGCGCACGACGGCGTGCACCAGCGTCTTCTTCGAGCCGCGCACGATCTCTTCGCAGAGCGTCCGCGCAGGAAACGACGGCAGACCCGTCAGCAGAACGACTTCTTCGAACCCCGGTCGCGACACGCGCTCACGTATACCTCACGCCGCGCCGACGTCGACCACGTCTCTAGTTTGCGACGCAGCCGCCACCGGAGCAGGACGAGCCCGCGCCGCAGCCCACGCACGCGGCGCCCGCCGTGCCGCAGGCCTGCACCTGCGTCCCCACCTGGCAGACGCCGTTCGAGCAGCACCCGGAGCAGGTCCCCGGCCCGCACGTCGGGACGCAGATGCCGGCGACGCACTGGGCGTTCGCCCCGCACGCCGCGCACGTGCCTCCACCCGAGCCGCAGAGCGTGACCGCAGCTCCGCTCACGCACGTGTTGCCATTGCAGCACCCGTCGCAGTTGCCTGGACCGCACGGCGCGCTCGTCGTGCAGGCGCCCGCGCTGCACGCCGTGCCGCCGGAGCACGGAACGCACGCACCCCCGTCGGCGCCGCAGGCGGAGTCGCTCGTGCCGTCGAGGCAATCGTTCCCGCTGCAGCAGCCGCCGCAGTTGGATGCGGCGCACGGGCCGGCCGTCTGGCAGACGTTGGCCACGCACGTCGCGCCGGAGCCGCAGGCCATGCAGGCTTCCCCGCCGACGCCGCACGCATCGTCGCTCGCCCCCCCGACGCAGGTCGTCCCCTGGCAGCACCCGGCGCAGCTCGACGGGTCGCACGTGGCAACCGCCGCACAGGCACCGTTCACGCACACCTGCGAGGCCGAGCACACGGTGCAGCTCCCCCCCGATGCACCGCAGTCGTCACCGCTGGTGCCCGTCTGGCAGAGGCCATTGGGGTCGCAGCAGCCGAAGCAGTTCAATGGACCGCATTCGTTCGCGCACACGCCCCCGGCGGCGCTCCCCAGGATGGCGGCGCACGTCTGCGAGGTCGTGCACGTGATGCAGGCGTCGCCGTTGCTCCCGCACGCCGACGCGACCGTACCGGCAACACACCCGGTTTCGGTGCAGCACCCGGCACAGCTGACCGACGTGCACCCCGGGGCGACGCAGGCACCTCCACCGAGCGGATCGATCGCGCAGGCGAGCCCTTCCTCCGCGCAATCTGCGCACACCGCGCCGGCGCTCCCGCACGCGTCCGCCTGCGCACCGCCGACGCAGATCCCGTCCAGGCAGCAGCCGGTGCACGACGGCCCGCAGTCGGAGGGGACGCATTGAAGCGAGTCGGGGTTGCACACGAGCCCCTCCGCGCCGCAATCGACGCAGAGGCCAGACGCGCCGCAGGCGTCCCGCGAAGCTCCCCGGACGCACGCCCCCGCGACGTCACAGCACCCGTCGGGACAGGAGATCGCGTTGCACGCGCCAGCGTCGATGGGTGACGCGCCCACGCACCCCCCGAGCGCGGGAACGCACGCTTCCGAGAGACCGAGCTGCGTACAGTCGAGGCAGCGCGCGCCCCCGGAGCCGCACGCCGTGAGCGCACTCCCCGCGACGCACGCGCCGCCCGAGCAGCACCCCTCGGGACAGCTCGCAGCGGTGCAACCGGCGTCGACGCCCCCGTCGTCCCCGGCGAGCGTATCCAGGAGCCCGGCACGGCCACACGCTGCGGAAAGGAAACCGGCCGTGACGACCAGCGCGAGCCAGTGGGCGCGAGCGTTCATGAAGGACCCCGTGAGGTGGCGGCACGGCGCGCGTCGCCGGAGCCACGCGCCGCGGAAAGCCTACCCGACGACGCGCGAGTCCGGCAGGTCGTCAAAAGGCAGACTTCGCGAAGCACCGAAGCGCGACGTCCGACGCGACGGCCTCCCCCCACATCGCTGCCGCGCCGTTCGAATCGCGGCGCCCCCACCCGAGCGCGACGCCCCCTGGTGCCCCTGCGCACGCAGGCGAACGGCTCGGCTGAAGCACGAGCGCGCCGGCCACGTCGCCGAGCGTGTCGAGGAGCGCGCGCATGGCGGGGTCGTCGCCCAGAGTGCGCCCCGGGAGCGATGGAGAGAGCAGTCCGAGCGGCGCTTCGGAGACCGCGATCTGCACGTCGCTGGCACCCGGCTTCCAGGCGACGACGTACTTCGGCGCCGTCGCATTCGGCGCGCCCCGCGCCACTGTCGCCGTCGACGCGCGACCACCGCCCGGCACATCCGCCACGCCGAAGGTCACGTCCGTGGCACCGAGCCACGTCGTGAGCGGTTCGCGCAGCGCAGCGCTCTGTGCGACCGCGTCCATCGCCTCGCGAACCGCGCGCGCGCCTCGCGCCGGATCGCCCGCCTGTGCGTCCACGATCAGACCACGCTCGGCCCCATTCCACGCCAGCGCCGCGGTCCAGGCATCGCCGCGCGCGGCGGTCCAATCGTCGATGGCGCCGTGCAGACGCTTCGAGTCCGCGGCCGAGAGCCGTGGGCCGAGCGCGGCGTCGACCGCGGCCTCGAGATCCGAAGCGTCCTTCGCGCGCGTGTCGGCGCCGTCGCGTGTGAGGAACGCGAAGCCCGCGTCGCGCGTCACGGCACGGAGCCGCGACACGTCCCCGGAGTGGGCCCCAGCGATCGCTTGCGACGCGACTCCATCGGGCGAAGCGGGCCTCGCCGTGAAGGTCATCCGCAGGTCGTCGTCGCCGGCATCGATCCCGATGTGCGCGCCGGCGAGATCCGAGAGGATCGCGAGCCGCTGCTGGATCGATCCGTCGAGCCTCGCGACGATCGCGCCCGGATCACCGAAGTCGGGCGGCCGCCCTCCGTGCTGCGCCCGCATCTGCCGATCGGAGTCGAGCATCGTCTTCTTCGTGTCGCTCCACTCGCTCGCGATCCGCGCGCGCAGCGGCCCCGCAAGCGCCGAGCCGGGCACGTCGACCGCGATGGCCTCCTTCCCCGAAGCCCGGGCAGGCATGGTCCGGGTCGCATAGGGCGCGAGACGCTCGAGATCGTCGTCCGACTTCGCGACGACGAACCATCCCCAGCCGCGCGAGATCGCCGCGACGACGTGCGGCGGGTGCGCGGCGCCACCTGCGCCTCTCGGCTTCGGCGCAAGAGCCTGGAAGTCGCCCACCTGGCGCACGTCGAACCGCGACGTGTCCCCGTCCACCAGCGCGCGCGCCCGGCGCGCATCGACGAGCCGCATCGCGACCACCCACCCGGGCGCCGCGAGCTCCCCGGCGACGATCACGTAGGCCGCAGACGCCCCATCGATCTCCGGCGCCAGCCCGGGATCGATCCCCGACGCCGCGCACACGATGCCCCCCAGAGTGCTCGGCAGAATCCCCGCAGGCCCCCCGACTCCGCGCTGGACGCGCTGCCACGTGGCGTCGGCCGCGACGATCGTGCCCTCGGCCAGCAACCCTTCAGGCGCCGGCACGGGGAGCTGCGCCCCTTCCGACGGAACGGTAGCCTCCTGCGGCTTGTCGTGGCAGCCACTCGCGAACGCCGCCGCCGCTGCGATCGCGACCCGCGCGATCGCCCGGCTCACTCGCAGTGAACCGTGTTGCCGTCCTTCGCGCACTTGTCGAAGCCGAGCGACTTGCAGAAGTAGCTGCGCTTGCGACCTGCGAAGCAGTACTTGATCGTGGCCCCGTCGCACTTGGGCGGGTCCTTCGGATCGCACTTGTCGGTCGCGGCGGCCGGCGGGGGCGCCACGCACGCACCGACGGGGAGCGAACCGGGGCTCGCGTTGCAGGTGAGTCCGGCGGCGCCGCAGTCGACGCGGACCTCGTGATTGTGGAGACAGCCCACCGAGACGTTGCCATCGCACCGCTTGGCGGTGCTCGAGCACGTCGGTGTCGCCGGCTCGCAACGGGTCTTGCCCGCTTCGACGCCGCACTTCAGCCCGAACGCGCCGCAGTCGAGGCTGACGAGCTTCCCGTGGTCGCACTGCAAGACGCGCGTCCCGCTCGCCGAGCACGAGGCCGCCGCCCCCTCTTTGTTCTCGCTCGAGCAAGGCCCGAGCGCGCACGCGGCGCTCCCCTCGCGGACGATGCACTGCTCACCGCCGCGCGGGCAATCGCGCACGCGGATGACCTGCTCGTGCAAGCAATCGATGGCGCGACCGTCGAGATCGCAGATCGACACGACCCCCGATCGTCCACGCCCGCTGCAGGAGTCGCTCTTGGCGCCGCGCAGGGCGCACGCGCGGAGCTCGCTGCACGAATTGGCACGGAGACCGCACTCGCGCACGGTGAGCGAGAACGTCAGCGCTTCGGGCGAGGTGAGCTCGTTCATGAACGCCTGCACGCAGCTCGACTCGCTGTTCGGCAGCGACTGCGGCGGGAACGGGAGTTTGTCGCAAGACGTGAGGAGAGCGCACATGTGCTCCACGTCTTCGATGTCGGGCGGCGTCACGAGCCCCTGCCCTGCCGCGGCGATGTACGCCGGGACCCCGGCGTCGCCTCCGGCCCCCCCGTGCGCCGTGTCCGCCTCCGCGGTGCGCGCACTGAAGGCAGTCGCCGTCGCCAGCGCGACGACACCAATCGCGACGCCCGCAAGGACGGCCACGATGCCCGGCGTGAAGCGCGACGCCGACGCGTAGCGGCGAGGGCTCACTTCGCTTGCCGGAGACTCTGCAGATTCGACCGAAGGACTCTTATTTTCAGCGCGCATGACGTTCGTGGCCGGCAGCCCAGCCCCCCAAAGCACCTTGGTCCCCAGCTTACAGAAGGACGGACGTGCAGCGCCGCGTTTTATTCGAAAACGTCGGCACGAGACAATCACCGTCCGTCTGCGCTAAGGTGCCGGGCGTCATGATCGACGACGTCCAAAAGGAGCTCGTCTCCGCGATCGGGAAGGCGCACGACGCGCTCAAGCGCGAGCTCTCCAAGCTTCGTGCAGGGCGCGCGCATCCGAGCCTGCTCGACGGCATTCGCGTCGACTACTACGGCACGGTGACGCCGCTCGGGCAGATGGCCCACATCAACATCCCTGAGCCGCGGCTCATCACGGTGAAGCCGTGGGACAAGTCGGCGATGAAGGGGGTCGAGAAGGCGATCCGCGAGGCCGACCTGGGGCTGAACCCCCAGCCCGACGGCGACATCATCCGCGTACCGCTCCCCCCGCTCACCGAGGAGCGCCGCCGCGAGTTCGTAAAGATCGCCCGGAAGTACGGCGAGGAGTGCAAAGTGACGATCCGCAAGGCTCGGCACGACGCGCTCGACATGCTGAACGCCCTCGAAGGCGAGGTGTCAGCCGACCTCATCGACCGCGGAAAGAAAAAAGCGGAAGAAACGGTCGCTGAAGGCAGCAAACAGGTCGATACGTCTGTAGCCTCGAAAGAGAAAGACATCCTCGAGGTTTGACGCGCGGCACGGCGTCGCGCGGCGCACACCTTGACACCCCCCCGTACGGATGAAAGCCTCGTTGCGGACCACAGGAGCGATTCCGTTGATGCGCGCCATCGCCGCGGGGCAGAGCGACGTCGGGCTCCAACGCGAGCACAATGAGGACTCCTATGTCGTGCTCAAGGAGTACGACCTCTTCGTCGTCGCCGACGGAATGGGGGGACATCGCGCGGGCGACGTGGCCTCGAAGCTCGCGACCGACACGATAAGCGAGTTCTTCAAGTCCACGGCGAACGACGACGTGACCTGGCCGTTCCACTTCGACACGAACCTGTCGGAAGAGGAGAACCGCCTACTCACCGGCATTCGCGTCGCGAACCGGCAGATCTTCGAGCGCTCGACGCGATCGCGCGAGTACCACGGCATGGGCACCACGGTCGTCGGCGCGATGTTCAGCCCGCGCAAGCGGCGCATGTTCATCGGCCACGTGGGCGACTCGCGCTGCTACCGCGTGCGCAGCGGTCAGATTCAGCTTCTGACCCGCGACCACTCGCTCATCAACGACTACCTGCTGGCGATGCCGGACCTCACCGACGAGCAGCGCAGCGAGCTGCCGAAGAACGTCATCACGCGCGCGCTCGGCATGCAGGACCAGGTCGTCGTCGATCTGCAGCACGACGACCCGGTGCCGAACGACGTCTACATCCTCTGCTCCGACGGCCTCTCGGGGATGATCCCGGACGACGAGATCCAGAAGATCGTCGGCAGCAGCCCGGACATCCGCGAGGCGTGCAAGCGACTCATCGCCCGTGCGAACGAGAGCGGCGGCGAGGACAACATCACCGCGGTCCTCATCAAGATCGAAGAGACGCCGGACGAGAGTCCGGTGGACGGCGACACCGAAGAGCGCCTCGCGAAGTCGAAGAGCGCCCCGCCGCTTGCCGAAGAGGAAGACGACGAGCAGAACTTCGCGGAGGAGCCGACGATGCCCGGCATCACTCCGGAAAAGCCGTCGAAGCCCTAGGGGCGGTCCCTCGTTCGAGCGAATCCGAAACACGGATCGTCTCGATCGCGAGGAGCGCTTCAGAGGAGAGACCTCGCCAAAGCCGGGCGGGTGGTGAAGCAGACCTACGCTGGCGCCGCGAGCGGGGGCCGTGCGACGGCGGCTACGGCGGCGGCCAGCCTCCCCCACCCACGCCGCCGTCGC
>Ga0302319_10003015_pt1 | contig 35655 bp, 27 predicted proteins | sample Bog_T0_2_FD_203319 | JGI IMG/M metagenome (GOLD analysis project Ga0302319, IMG submission 203319) | Peat permafrost microbial communities from Stordalen Mire near Abisko, Sweden - Bog_T0_2 | ecosystem: Environmental > Terrestrial > Soil > Wetlands > Peat | place: Sweden: Abisko, Stordalen Mire...
CCCGCGCGCCACCCGCCAAATTGGCGGAGTCTCTCGTCACAGAACGAGCGGATAAACGCGTCCCAAAAACGCGATGAAAAATCCCGCTTGACGAAACACTCCCCATGTGAGGACGAGGGTCATGGGTGGCGCGGCCAAATGCCTGCATACTGTAGCCGCGCGCATGGCTGCCATCGACGCCCAGGCGTTTCTTAATGCTCGCGACATCGATACATACTACGAAAGTCGCGACGCCCTCCTCGGCGCCGGTCCTGAAATCCACGACGTCCGCGCCCTGCGCAAATGCGCCCTGTTGAAGGAAACGAACCTCATGCATCGCAGCCGTAGAGCCAAGATCGTCGCCACCGTCGGTCCCGCCAGCGCCGATCCGCAAATGCTGGAGGCGCTGTTTTACGCCGGCGTCGATACGTTCCGGCTGAATTTCAGCCACGGCGCGCATGAAGACCACGCGAAAGTTCATGCGGCGATTCGCGCCCTTGAAGTCAAAACCAAGCGTCCCATCGGCATTCTGCTGGATTTGCAGGGGCCGAAGATCCGCATCGGCAAACTCGTCGACGGCCGCCTCACCTTGATTCCCGGCGAAACCATCCGCTTCGTGCTCGACAGCGCGGAGGGCGGCAAGGACGCGATCCCGCTGCCGCATAAGGAAATCTTCGCCGCCATCTCCCCCGGCCAGGATCTGCTGATCGACGACGGCCGCGTGCGCGTCCGAGTCAAGGGTCTCGGCGACGACTGGCTCGAGGCGGAAGTGATCGTCGGCGGCGTGATTTCCAACCGCAAGGGGGTGAACCTGCCCGGCACCCTGCTCGGCCTGTCGCCGCTGACGGCCAAGGATCGCGCCGATCTCGCCTTCGGGCTGGAACTGGGCGTCGATTGGGTGGCGCTCTCCTTCGTGCAGAAGCCCGGCGACATGATCGAAGCCCGGGCGCTGGTCGGCGACCGCGCCGGACTCGTCGCCAAGATCGAGAAGCCGCAGGCGCTCGACCGCATCGAGGACATCATCCGCTTGTCCGACGCCGTGATGATCGCGCGCGGCGATCTCGGCGTCGAAATTCCGCCTGAAGACGTGCCGGGCCGGCAAAAGGAACTGGTGCGCGCCTGCCGCCTCGCCGTGAAGCCGGTGATCGTGGCGACGCAGATGCTGGAATCGATGGCCGCCGCGCCGACGCCGACGCGCGCGGAAGCCTCCGACGTCGCCACCGCCATCTACGACGGCGCCGACGCGGTGATGTTGTCGGCGGAGACCGCGTCGGGCCAATATCCGCGCGAGGCGGTCGAAATAATGGATCGCATCATCCGCTCGACCGAGAAGCACAAGATGTACCGCTCGCTCATCGCCGCGAGCGAGCCGACGATCGAAACGACGCCGCCGCACGCTGTCGCCGCGGCGGCCGCCGATCTCGCCTCCGCCATCCACGCCGCCGCCATTGTCGCCTACACCTCCAGCGGCGTGACCGCGGCGCGCATCGCCAGCCGGCGCCCGGCGCTGCCGACGCTCGCGCTTTCGCCCAACCTCGACGTCTCCCGTCGTCTGTGCCTGCTCTGGGGCGCCCACAGCGTGCGCTCGGACGACATCCATTCCTACGAGGAAATGGTCGAGCGCGCCGAGGAACTCGCCGTCGGCGAGGAATTCGCCGTGCGCGGCGACCAGATCGTCGTCGTCGCCGGCATCCCCTTCGCGCAGGCCGGCACGACCAACAATCTGCGCGTCGTCGCCGTGCAGAGCGAGCGCCCGAGCGGGCCGAAGGGGGTTTGAGGTCAGGGAGCCAACGGGCGCTAGGTTAGCGATTTTCGGTGACCCAAACGCCCTCTCCGTCATGGCCGAGCTTGTCCCCATAGGCGCTAAGTTAAGCGGTCTTGTGAGGTTCCGATGCGCCCTTTCCGTCATGGCCGGGCTCGTCCCGGCCATCCACGCGGCGCCGCTTGGACGCATCCCGAAAGTGACGACGCCACGCCTTTCAGCTTTGCACACGACGTTGTTTTTGCTTGGATAACGATATTGCCTGCACGACCGCGTGGATGGTCGGGACAAGCCCGGCCATGACGGCGGGTGCGGTCATTCGGTCCCGTGACACGCTAACCTGGCGCCGATGGGTCAGCGACCTCGGCTACCGCGCCCAAGTTTCCGATCCCGCGGCGGCTCGGCCGTTACGCCGGAATTGCCTGGGCTCGCCAGAGGATTATAACCCCCCGATGCAGCCGGGCGAGGGAAGCCGACCATGATCCAGACCAGAGCCATTCACGTGCGCGGCAAACCGTTGGGCGGCGGCGCTTTGCCGATCCTCATCACGCCGCTGGTCGGCAGGACGACGGCGGCGATCCTCGACGAAGTCGCAGCGATCGTTCCCAAGCAGCCGGATCTTCTCGAATGGCGGATCGATTTCTTCGCCGACATCGGCGTGGTCTCAGCCGTGGTGGAAACCGCGCTGGCGATCCGCCGCGCTGCGGCCGGCATTCCCGTGTTGTTGACCCGGCGCAACGCAACCGAGGGCGGAGAAGTGATCGCGATCGACGAAGCCGCCGTCGTCGCGATGTACAGCGCGGCCTGCGAGGCCCGTTGTGTGGAATTGATCGACTACGAATTGTCCAACCCGCGGGCGGACCGGCAGCGGCTGCGCGAGGTCTCCGCGGCCCACGGCGTCGCGATGATCCTGTCCTACCACAATTTTCAGATGACGCCGGACGCCGCCACGCTCGATTCGAAGTTTTCGGAAGCCGCAAACCAGGGCGCCGACGTCGCCAAGGTCGCGGTGATGCCCAAAAGCCTGCAGGACGTGTTGGATCTGCTGGCGGCCACCGACCGCGCGCGCCAGACCCTCGAAGTTCCGTTGATCAGCATGTCGATGGGCGGCATCGGCTCGCTGTCGCGCATCATGGGCTGGGTCTATGGCTCGGCCGCGACGTTTGCGGTCGGCAAGAGCAGTTCGGCCCCTGGGCAGATCGGCATCGAAGACTTGCGTACGGCGCTCGCGATCGTCCGCAAGGCGGTCACCGGCCAAAGCGCGTGAGTCTGGGGCCGCTGACACTCGGGATATCGGCTGCCGCCGATCGCCTCACCGGTCCGGAAGCCGAACTTGCCTGTCTCGAAGCGGTTTTCGCAGACGGGGACGCTCACGACGTCGCGGCCGCGCTCGGCGATGTCGCGCGCTCGCGGCGACGGCTCCGAGGAAGACGCCGCCGGACCCAGCCGGGAAGCGCACTCCGAGAGTGTCCGGTTCAAACGGACTCCCGCACAGGGCCGAGACGCAACGCCAGGATTTGACGCTCGGAACCGATCGCCGAATCCTGCAAAGCGCGCCCTCGCCCTTCCGGCGGAACCAGAGCGCTGCGACACGGGCTCGGCGAAATCTGGTAGGGCGCCGTCTCGACGAAAGCGACGGCGCCATTTCGAGCGCCGACGACGATTTCCTGTTCGCTCGCGGCAGTTGAGCCGTCGCTTCCCGACCCCGCCGTCCCACGATGTGGCGCGCCGGCGCCTTCCGCCGCTGCCTAAATTACAATTCCGCCCAACTGCGGCCGTCTTGGGCGTCGCCCGCGCGTCGCCGCCGATGCGCATTCGTCCCGAAGGGATTGGCCATGAGTCCCGAAAAGCTTTCGCCCGCGCCGAGCGTGTTCGGGTCCGACGCCTATTCGCCCGCCGAAATCCAGCACAAGGTGGAGACGCTCGGGGTGAAGAAAGCGCGCATGCCGCTGCTGCCCGAATTCGTGCTTTCGATCGTCGGCGGCGGATCGATCGGCCTCGGCGGCATGTTCTTCTGCATCGTGCTCGGCGATCCCCAATTGAGCTACGCCGTGCAGCGGTTGATGGGGGGCGCCGTCTTCACCCTCGGTCTGGCGCTGGTGATGATCGCCGGGGCGGAACTCTTCACCGGCAATTGCCTGATCGTCATGGCCTGGGCGAACCGGCAGATTTTCGCGCGAGAGGTCGTCAAGAACTGGGCCGTCGTCTGGGTCGGCAACCTCGTTGGGGCGCTCGGTCTCGTGTTCCTGCTGTGGATGTGCCATTTCCCGGACCTCAACGGCGGCAATGTCGGCCTCGGGCTGCTCAAACTCGCCGTCGGCAAGGTTTCGCCCGACTCGACGACGATCTTCTTCAAGGGGATCATGTGCAACATCCTGGTCTGCCTGGGCGTGTGGCTCGCCTATGCGGGACGCTCGGTGAGCGACAAGATCGCGGGCATGTTGCTGCCAGTCGCCGCCTTCGTCGCCGCCGGCTTCGAGCATTGCATCGCCAACATGATGTTCCTGCCGATGGCCTGGCTGATCGTGCAAATGGGCCACCAGCCGGCGGGGCTCGACGTCTCCGCATTACCCTCGCCAACATCGCCCACAACATCGTGTGGGCGACGCTCGGCAACATCGTGGGCGGCGCGGGCTTCGTCGGCGCGGTCTATTGGCTCATCTATCGCAAGGGGCTGGGCGGACTCACAGAGCTTCGGTAGCTTTTTGCGCTCCGTTGCCCCCGATGCCGACCATCCGTCATCTGTACACCCGCCCCGCCATCGCTTAAGGAGGGACGCCTTGCGCCGGACTTTGAAGGGGAAATTGTCATGGTCGAATACCTCGATCCCAGCGAACGGCTCGTCACCGTGTTCGGCGGGTCGGGTTTTGTCGGCCGTCACATCATTCGCGCTTTCGCCCGGCGCGGCTGGCGGGTGCGCGCCGCCGTGCGCCGGCCCGACCTCGCCAATTTCCTGCAGCCGATCGGCGGCGTCGGTCAGGTGCAGTCGGTTCAGGCCAATCTGCGTTATCCCGAATCGGTCGTTGCGGCCGTCGCCGGCGCCCGGATCGTCATCAACGCCGCGGGCGTGAAGGCCGAGCACGGGCGACAGACCTACGAAGCCGTCCATGTCGAGGGCTCGCGCGCCATCGCCGCCGCGGCCAAGGCGGGCGGGGCCGATCAGCTCATTCACATTTCCGGCATCGGCGTCGATCCCTCCGCCGAGAACGCCTACATCGCCAGCAAGGCGCGGGCGGAAGCGGCGACGCTGGAGACCTTCCCGGGCGCGACGATCCTGCGCCCGTCCGTAGTGTTCGGTCCGGAAGATGGGTTCTTCAACCACTTCGCCGAAATTTCGCGATTCTTCTTCGTGCTGCCGGTGTTCACAGAGGGCAAGGCGAAACTGCAGCCGGTCTATGTCGGCGACGTCGCGCGAGCTGCGGCGGCGGCGGTCGACGGCAATCTGGAGGCCGGCAAGGTCTACGAACTCGGCGGCCCCGAGGTGATGACGCTGCGCGAAGCGATGCAGCTGACGCTGCGAATCGTCGAGCGCAAGCGCAAGCTCGTCAATCTGTCCGCCACCGCCTCCTACGCTGTTGCGGGTCTCACGGAAGTGGCGAGCCTGTTAACGCTCGGCAGGTTCCCGTCCGCTTTCACCACGACGCGCGATCAGGTGCTGTTGCTCGATCACGACAATGTCGTCTCGGAGGCTGCGATTGCCGAGGGGCGCACGCTTGCCGGTCTCGGAATCACGGCTCAGGGCGTGGAGGCGATCGCGCCGTCCTACCTCTGGCGCTATCGCAAGAGCGGCCAATACGAGCCGAGCCAATTCGCTTGACCGGAGCTTGAGAGCGCGATGTCGTCAGCCGATTATCTCGTCGACCGTCGTCGGCTCAGGAACCAGCTGACTTTCTGGCGCGTCGCAGCGGTGGGAATCGCGTCGCTCGCTGTGATTGCGCTCGGCCTGCGCTTCGGCGGCGGGCTCGCGGTCAAGAGCCCGCATATCGCGCGCATCGAGATCAGCGGCGTCATCACCGGCGACGACAAGACGCTCGCCCTGTTGCGCGACGTGGCCCAATCCAACGCCGCCGCCGTCGAACTGGCGATCAACAGCCCGGGCGGCACGACCGAGGGGTCGGAAGTTCTCTACGAGGAAATCCGCCGGCTCGCCGAGAAGAAGCCGGTCGTCGCCGTTGTCGGGACGATGGCGGCTTCGGGCGCCTATATCGCCGCCCTCGGCGCCGATCGCATCTTCGCCCGTGGCAATTCGATCGTCGGTTCGATCGGCGTACTCGTGCAGTTTCCCAACGTCTCCGGCCTGATGGACAAGGTCGGGGTCAAGCTGGAATCGATCAAATCGTCGCCGCTGAAGGCGTCGCCCAACGGGATGGAGCCGACGAGCGAGGCGGCGCGGGCGGCGATGGAATCGCTGGTGATGGACTCGTTTGCGTGGTTCAAGGGTCTGGTGCGCGAGCGCCGCAGCCTCAGCGACGACGAACTCGCCAAGGTCGCGGACGGCCGCGTATTCAACGGCCGGCAAGGGCTGCCGCTCAAACTCGTCGATGCGCTCGGCGGCGAGCGCGAGGCGATCGGCTGGCTGGAGAGCGACAAAGGCGTCGCCAAGGGCCTGCCGGTGCGCGACTGGAAGCCGGCGACGAGCTTCAGCGGTTTCAAGCTCACGAGCCTCGCGGCGATGCTCGCTGAGGCCGCCGGGGCGAACGAAATCGCGCAGGCGTTGCAGCGCGCGTCGCTCCGCGACGATGCGCCGGTTGACGGGCTCTTGTCGGTTTGGCAATTGTCATCGGGGAACTGAGGCCAACGCGGCGCGCGGGGGCGAGAGGGGGCGTCGAGGTGATCAAATCCGAACTGGTGCAACGGCTGGCCGCGCGCAATCCGCATCTGTATCAACGCGACGTCGAACATATCGTCGATGCGATCCTGGGCGAGATCACGGAAGCGCTGGCGCGCGGAGATCGTGTGGAGCTGCGAGGCTTCGGGGCGTTTTCGACCAAACAGCGACAGGCGCGCACGGGGCGCAATCCGCGCACCGGCGACAAGGTGCCCGTCGAAGAAAAATTCGTGCCGTTCTTCAAGACCGGCAAAGAGATGCGGGAGCGGCTGAACCGCTGAAACAACCGCGAAAGGCTCGAGACCGATGCTGCGTTATCTCAAATATTTCATCATGGCGCTGGCCGCGGTCCTTCTGCTGATGTTCGCCTACGCCAATCGGTCTTGGGTGACCGTGGCGCTCAATCCGTTCGAACCGATCGACGACCAATTGTTCTCGGTTCCCGCGCCGCTCTACGTAGTGGTTTTCTTCTCGATCATGATCGGCGTCATTGTCGGTGGCGCTTCAACGTGGTTTTCTCAGGGTCGGCACCGGCGCTCGCTGAGGCAGGCGCGGAGCGAGATCGACAAGCTGCGCGCCGACTTGCAGGCGGCAAAGACGGTCCCGATAACCTCGCTGCCCGTCGCGCGCCGCGCCTGAGACCTGCGAGGTCGTCATGCGCTATTTCACCGCGGCTGAGATCGACGCCGCGCTCGACTTTCCGACTCTCGTCGACGCGCTGAGCGAAGCGTTCCAGGGGGATTTCCACGCGCCCGAGCGCCACCACCACGTCCTCGAACGCAAGGGCGGGGCGACGGCGACGCATCTGCTGATGCCGGCATGGACCACCAACGGCGCCTATCTCGGCGTCAAGATCGTCAACGTGTTCCCCGACAACGGCGCGCTGGGGTTGCCCGCCGTACAGGGAACCTATGTGCTGCAATCGGGCAAAACCGGGCAGACGCTGGCGCTGCTCGACGGCACGCGGTTGACCCAATGGCGCACCGCCGCCGCCTCGGCGCTCGCGGCCCGGCATCTGGCGCGCAAGGACGCGCGCAACCTGCTGATCGTCGGCGCGGGCGCGCTGGCGCCGTTCCTGGCGCGCGCTCACGCCAGCCAGCGGCCGATCGAATTCATCGAAGTCTGGAACCATCGCCCCGATGGCGCCGAGCGACTCGCCGCCTCGCTCGCTGCGGCCGGCTTCCGAACTCGCGCGACCAAACATTTGCAGGACGCGGTGCGTGAGGCCGATATCATCTCCTGCGCCACACTGTCGCATGCGCCGCTCATCGCCGGCGCCTGGCTGCAGCCCGGCCAGCATCTCGACCTCGTCGGCGCCTTCAATCTGCAGATGCGCGAGGCCGACGACATCGCGTTGAAACGCGCGAAAGTATTCGTCGATACGCCCGCAGCGCTCAGCGAGGGCGGCGACGTCGCGCTGGCGCTGCAGAGCGGCGCCCTGGAAAAATCCGACATTGCCGGCGACCTCGCCGCCCTCGTCGCCGGCGCGCCGGGCCGCGGCGACGCCCGGGAGATCACGCTGTTCAAGTCCGTCGGCGCGGCGACGGAAGACCTCGCCGCGGCGATAATGGTGTGGAAACGCGCGGGCGGCGGAACGACGTCGAACGCGGGGGACGCGGCGTAACGACACCTTCGACGCGGGCGCCCCTCAGCCCATTTGGCGGCGGCGGCCCGGTTTTCGTGCGGCGCAATGTGGCTTATCGTGCGGGCGCACTTCATTCGACCGGGCTGCGGTCATTTGAACGATTCTGTTTCTGTAGAAAGGCGCGAAGGCGAGGAGGCTCGCCGGGAGGGGGATCGCGCCTGAGCGCTCGAACATTTCCGCGTCGCGCTCGCCCTAGATCCGGGCAAACCCAGACTCGCCAAAGACGTCGCCGCCGACTTACGCGAGCTCGCGCGGCTCGACGAAGACGAGGCGATTCTAAGCGAACTTACGCAACGATAGCCGCAATTCGCCCCTGCCTGGGGTGGTCTGGCCCATCTCGCCCGTCGGCGCGGCGACAGGGCGCCCGCTCGCCGCCGCAGCGCCGGACAGCGAGACCTCGTTCGGTGGCCGGCTGCGGCAGATCGCCGGCGCCGGCGCCCTGACCGGCTGAACGCCGCCCCCTTTGACTTCTCGCCCCTTCTGACCGAAAGAGGCGCGATGTCCGAGACGATCAAGATTTGCGGCCTCACCACGCCTGAAACTTTGACGGCGGCGCTGCGCGCGGACGCCGACATGGTCGGCTTCGTGTTCTTCCCCAAGAGCCCGCGCCACCTGAGTTTTGACGCTGCGCGCGCGCTGGCGCGTATGGCGCGCGGCGCGGCGGAAATCGTCGCGCTCAGCGTCGACGCCGACGACGCGACGCTGGACGCCATCGTGAATGCGACCGAACCCGACTATCTGCAATTGCACGGGTCGGAGACGCCGGAGCGCGCGCAGGAAATCCAGCGCAAGTTCGGGGTCTCCGCCGTCAAGGCGATCGGCGTGTCGGAAGCCGCCGACTTCGCCAAGGCCGACGCCTACAAGGGCAAGTGCGACGCGCTGATCATCGACGCCAAGCCGCCCAAGGGCGCCGTGCTGCCCGGCGGCAACGGAATCGCCTTCGACTGGCGCCTCGCCTGGAATTTCCATCCGCGCAAGCCTTGGATGTTGTCGGGCGGGCTCGACCCGACCAACGTGGCTCAGGCCGTCGCGCAATCGCGCACGCGTGCCGTCGATGTGTCCTCCGGCGTCGAGAGCGCGCCGGGCGTCAAGGACATCGGCAAGATCAAAGCCTTCATCGCGGCCGCGCGGGCGGCTTTCGACACGCTGAACTCGGACGGGAGCGGCCAGTGACCAAGATCGACAAACCCAATTCCTATCGGACCGGCCCCGACGAGCGCGGCCATTTCGGCATCTACGGCGGCCGTTTCGTCGCGGAAACGCTGATGCCGCTCATCCTGTCGCTGGAAGCGGCCTACAAGCAGGCCAAGGCCGACCCGAGTTTTCATGCCGAACTCGACTATTTCCTCAAACATTACGTGGGGCGGCCGAGCCCGCTGTATTTTGCCGAGCGCCTGACCGATTATCTCGGCGGGGCGAAGATCTATTTCAAGCGCGATGAGTTGAACCACACGGGCGCGCACAAGATCAACAACGTGCTCGGGCAGATCCTGCTCGCCCGACGCATGGGCAAACCGCGCATCATCGCCGAGACGGGCGCCGGACAGCACGGCGTCGCCACCGCCACCGCCTGCGCGCGCTTCGGCCTGAAATGTGTAGTCTATATGGGCGCCGTCGACGTCGAGCGGCAGAAACCCAACGTATTCCGCATGAAGATGCTCGGCGCCGAAGTCGTCCCGGTGCAATCCGGCGCGCGCACGTTGAAGGACGCGATGAACGAGGCGCTGCGCGACTGGGTCACCAATGTCGACGACACCTTCTATTGCATTGGCACCGCCGCGGGTCCGCACCCCTACCCCGCCATGGTGCGCGATTTCCAATGCGTGATCGGCAACGAGGCGAAGCAGCAGATTCTCGAAGCCGAGGGACGTCTGCCCGATAGTCTGGTCGCCTGCATCGGCGGCGGCTCCAACGCCATCGGCCTATTCCATCCGTTCCTCGACGACGAGAGCGTGAGCCTTTTTGGCGTCGAGGCGGCGGGGCATGGGCTCGACGTGCCTGATGGTCATGCAGCCTCGCTGTCGGGCGGGCGCCCCGGCGTGCTGCACGGCAACCGCACCTATCTGCTGATGGACGACGACGGGCAGATCAACGAAGGCCACTCGATCTCCGCCGGTCTCGACTATCCCGGCATCGGCCCGGAACATTCCTGGTTGCACGATATCGGGCGCGTAACCTATCTGTCGGCGACCGACACGGAGGCGCTGGCGGCGTTCCAGCTCTGCTCGAAGCTGGAGGGCATCATCCCCGCGCTGGAGCCGGCGCATGCGCTGGCGAAGGTCATCGAACACGCCCCCAATCTCCCACGCGACCACCTGATGATCGTCAACATCTGCGGCCGCGGCGACAAGGATATCTTCTCGGTGGCCGAGTATCTGGGCGGGATGTGAGCCGTTAAGGCTTGTCGGCTAGGCTTCGATCGCGAAAATTCGAGGACGAATCCATGCGACCCGAAATGGCCACCGGCGCGTTCGGACTGCTCGGCTACCGCATCAAGAGAAATATCGGCATCGTGGTGCGCTCGCGCTCGATCGTCGGCAACGTGTTCGGCGCGTTGCAGACGCTGTTGGGCGGCAACATCACCGTCTACACCAACCTGTGCGAGCGAGCGCGCTCCGACGCCTACAAGATCATGTGCGAGCACGCCGACGCCAACAGCGCCAACGCCATCGTCGCCGTGCGCTAAGACGCGACTGAGATCATGAGCGGCGTCACCGAGGTGATCTGCTATGGAACGGCGGTCGAAGTCGAAAGGGCTGACACGTGAACCTCGCCGCCGCCCTCGGCTTCACGCTGGTCGTCGTCGGCGCTGGGCTCGCGCTGGCGCAGATCTGGCTGGCGCCCTGGTCTTACGAGACCTTTCTCAAACTCATCGTCACCGACGGCATAGTGTTCGCCCTCGTCGCGTCAGCCACATCTTCCTGCGCGAGCGAGGAGAGACGAAGCGGTTGCATGACGACAAGACGCTGACGTGAGCTTGGCCGCCTGCGGCGCCATGGCGTGGCGAATTTCTTAACGATGTCTTGATCTCGAAAGTTTGAGCCGGCATGGTAGGCCCCGGGCTAAGTCGGGGGACCTTTTTACGTGTCCGGGCCGGTTTTCATAAGTCATTCTTCAAAAGACGCCGAACGCGTTTCGGCGCTGGTCGCTGCGCTGGAGGCGCGGGGAGTAGGCTGCTGGGTCGCGAGTCGGGACATCAAGGGCGGCGAGAACTACGGCGACGCGATCGTCGACGCCCTCGAGCGGGCGGGCGCGATGGTGCTCGTATTTTCCGCCAACGCCAACGCCTCCGAGGAAATCAAAAAGGAAATCTCGCTCGCCAGCCAACGCGGAATCACGGTGATTCCCGCGCGCATCGAGGACACGCAACCGAGCAAGATGTTCCGCTACGAACTGGCCACGCGGCAGTGGATTGACGTTTTTGACAAAGCCGGCGCCGGAGTGGACCGGTTGGCCGAGCGTCTGCGCGCCGTGATCGGCGAATCCTCTGTGGCGCCTCCGAGTCCCAACGCTGCCGCGAAGGCGGCGAACGCCGCGCGTGAAATCCCCTCGAAGACTTCACCTGCTACGATCCTCGCCGGACTCGCGCTCCTCCTGGCGGTTGCCGGCGCCGCCGGCTGGGCCTGGTTCGGCCGCGCTCCGGCGGCGCCGAGCGTCGCGACGCCGGGGCCGGCCCCCACGCCGACACCCACGCCCACGCAAACCAACGCCGTCGCAGCGCCCCAGGCGCCCCCCGCAACCTCCGTCGCTTCGCCAACCCCCGCCAAGCCCGAAAATTCGCCCGACGCCGCGGTCCTGCTGACGTCCGCCTCTCCGCCGGCGAGGCCTGGCGGCGGCGAGACATTTCGCGAATGCCAGGATTGCCCCGAGATGGTCGTCGCGCCCGCGGGCAAGGCTATTATCGGTTCGCCTCGGGGCGAGCCGGGACGCGACGATCTCTCCGAACTCGATCCGCACGAGGTCGACATCGACAAACCGTTCGCAATCGGTCGTTACGATGTGACCTTCGCCGAATGGGACGCTTGCGTGGCCGATGGCGGCTGCGCGCGCCGCCCGCCCGATTTCGATTTCGGTCGCGGACGTCGTCCGGTCATCTTCGTCTCGTGGACGGAGGCGCAGGCCTATGCGGGTTGGCTGTCCGGCAAGTCCGGTCGGAAATATCGGCTGCCGAGCGAAGCGGAATGGGAATATGCGGCGCGCGGCTGCGCGAAGCTCGATTGCGAACAGAAGCCGTTCTGGTTCGGGGCGATCTCGCCCGATCAAGCCGTCTACGACTGGCGCTTTTCCTACTTGAACAGCGCGAAGGCCTACGATCAGGGGCAGCGCACCCAGCCGGTCGATCGTGGGCCGCCCAATCCGTTCGGACTCTACAACGTGCTGGGAAACGTTCGTCAGTGGACGCTCGATTGCTGGGCGAGCGCTGCGCCCGCCGTCAAGAGCCCCGGCGCCGCTTCGATCCGCGGCGATTGCACGCGCCGCGTGACCCGCGGCGGCTCATGGAACGAGAAACCGGCCGCCCTGCGGGCCGCGGCGCGCGCCTGGGCGCAGGTCGACGACAGAACGCAGCCCAACGTTGGATTTCGCGTGGTTCGCGAACTGGATTTCAATTAGCTCACACTTCGGGGGAAGAATGTCTTCATCGTGCGCACAGCGAGGTTTCGGTAAGGCCGCCGTCGCCCTCGCCTTAGCTTGGGCCCTGCTCTCCTGCGCCGCTGCTTTCGCAGCGACGACCGCGCCAACGCCCTCGACAACGCCGACGACTGAGACTCGCCGAGCCTTCGTGCTCGGAATCAAGACCTATCCCGATCACGACATCCAGTCGCTGAACTTGCCGGAAGCCGACGCGAAAGGCATCGCCGCCGATCTCGAAGAAGTCGGCTTCGACAAGAAGAACATCACGACCGCGCTCAATCTGCGCGTCAAGGCGGAATTCGACAAGCAGTTCGGCGCTTTCCTCTCAACCGTCAAAGAAGGCGACGTGGTGTTCTTCTACTACTCCGGCCATGGCATGGGCGTAGAGGCCACGAATACCGACTATCTGCTGCTCGGCGGCGTGCGCAGCTTGTTCACCTTCGCGCATGACAAGTTGCCCCCGGTCGACAGGGCCAACGAGGATATCGTGCGGCTCAAAATGCCGACGCTCGCTTCCGACTACGAAAATGAAGAAATTGCCAAGAATGGCGTGTCGGTGCAGGATGTCATCGCGCAGATCGGGGCGAAGAAACCGCGCATAGCCATCATAATGCTCGACGCCTGCCGTTCGCTGGCGACGAAGACGGCGGCTGACGAGGACATCAACCGAGGTCCGAATTCGGGTAGCCGCATGCTGCCGACAGCCCAGTTGCCCCAGGGCGCTATTGTTGTCTTCTCGGCGTCGTTCGGAGAATCGGCGATCGAGAAAATCCAGAGCGAAAACCAGACCAATTCGCTGTTCACTGAAGTGGTGCGATCGGAATTGCAGCGCCCGGGACAGACGATCGTCCAACTCGCGGATCGAATCAGCCTCGTCGTGCGGCAATTCGCCGAGCACGCCGGCCAGCAGCAGGAGCCGGACTATTATCATAACCTCGGCTCCGACGAGAATTTCATGCTCGTCGGCTCGGTCGGCGGCGAACGTTTCGCGCTCAAACAAGAACAATGCGAAGGCGCGAAGGAAGACTGGGACGACATTCAGCGCCATGCCGATCGCGCCGCGTTGGAACGTCATCAGACGCGCTACGCGGACTGCCCAACGGCGGAATTGGCGCGACGCAGGTTGGTCAGCATCCTGGCCTCATCGCAGGACCCGACGCCCGCGGCGCCGGCGCACAGCTCCAAGCCGATCGACGATTGCGACCGGCTCGCGGCCTCTGACAACGATCCGGCGCGACCGCCCGAGGCGCCGGGATTGGCGTTGGACAAGATCGTCTACGCCGAGGCGACGACCGCATGCGACCAATCGATCAATCGCAATCCGCGAGTGGCGCGCTTCCTCTACAACATCGGGCGCGCGGAATTGGCGGCGGCCACGTTTGACGAGAACCTCAGCGAAGCCCAGCGCAAGGCCAAACTGAAGGAGGCGCGCGCGGCTTTCAGCGACGCCGCCGATCGCGGTTACGTCGCTTCGATCTTCAATCTCGCAACCTTGTTTTCCGATCCCACCGATAGGCCCGAAGACGTCGCGCGCGACAACAAATTGTTGGAGGTGGCGGCAAGTCAGCAATATGGGCCGGCGATGTATGAACTCGCGGTGCGCAAGCGCGAGGGATCGCACGGCGTCGAACAGGACGTCAAAGACGGCTATCGGTGGCTGATCAAGGCGGCGGAGCACGGCTACGTTCCCGCCATGGCTCTAGTCGCAGACGCCTTGTTCTTCGGGGAAGGGGTAGACGAGAACCCGCGGCGAGCGATCGACTGGGCTGCGCAGGCGGCGAGCGCGAATTACACTTACGCCAAGGTTCAGCTCGGCCTCTATTACGACTACGGTCGTTGGGTCAGAGACAAACAGACCGGCGAGCGCAAGCCGACGAGCCTCGACCCCGATTATACACAGGCGGTGTTATGGTGGGGCCGCGCCGCCGAAGACGGCGACGCGCGCGCGCAGTATCTTCTCGCCCAAATGATGGAGACCGGTTCCGGACTGCCGAGCCCGCAGCCCGAAGTCGCCGAGCGCTACTACAGATTGGCCGCGCACGGCGGCTACGAGGACGCCGAGTATGAACTGGCCCGACGTCTGAGGGCCGGCGTCTTACTGGCCAAACCGGAAAACGGCGACGCCGAGGCGCTCGACCTGTTGCGCCGGGCCTATTCGCACGGCTCGGCGCGCGCGGCGCAAACGCTGGCGGAGATTTACCGCAATGGCGAACTCGGAGTCGCCAAAGACCCCGAAAAGGCGTTGCAATATGCGTTCCAAGCGATAAAATTCGCAACTCTGGCCGATCCGACGTCCAAGGACGGCGACCCCTACCACGAAATGGCGGCGGGTATCCTCGTCGCCGAAATGGCTTATAATCATCAAGCTACAGATCCATCCGGTAATTCTCTGTTCAAAACTGACGAACTCGACCGGCTACAGAAGTTTTACGGAACGATCGAAGTCCAATCGCGTCGTGTGAAGGTGCGCAGTTTCTATATGCCTCTGTATTGCAGCGATCCGAAGAAAACTCCGGGGGGCCCGAGGATGAGGCGGAGCACGGTGTGGATCTGGGATTGGGGCCGCAGCGAGTCGCCGACCGAGCCGCAATTCCGCAGCTTGGAGCGGGATACGCGGTGCACATACAACAACACCCTCAGGCAGACGCTGTCGCTGGCCTTCAACGCGTCGAAGAAGAACAAAGTGCCCTACGCGGACCTCGTCGAACAACAAGTGCGCGCCGCGCAAGCCAAAACAGCCGCCCAAAACAAGCCGAAGTAGTCTGGACTGGACGCAATTCGAACGGGAAGGGATCATCCAATGATCGGAACCATGTCGAGCCGCAGGCGTAAATGGGGCGGCGCGGTCGCGACGCTCGCCGTCATCTCGGGTTTGCAGATCGCCAGCCCGCCGCCGGCGCTCGCCGACGGCTTCGGGGGCTTTGTCGGAGGGTTTGTCGGCGGCGTAATCGGAGGCGCGTTCGGAGGCGCGATGAGGCCTCAGCGCGGCTATTACGGCGGACAAACCCGTCACAATGTCGGCAGCGGCAGCGGCAGTTCGCCGCCAACGCAAGGTGAATCCAGCGACGCCCTGGCCTCGCTGGCGCCGCCGACGAACTCGGACCAAACGACCGTGCTCAAAAGCGTCGTTCCCCTGGCAGCGCTGGGAGCTGTGGGCGCGACCGACGACCTGCAACGCATGAACAAGTGGGATACGGAATCGGACCGCGATTATACGCAGATCGTCCAAGACCTGACGAAGGCGCTCGCGACCAAACCGGATGACAAGACCCAGAACGGCAGGAATACGACATTCACGAGCGACATCACCCAGCATTCGGTGATGGAGGCGCTCGACAACGCGATCCGCTCAACGCAACTGATAAAGTTCGAGACGTTCCGCGACGAGAGCTGGTCGCCGGAACGGTTGCGCGTGATGATCCTCGAGCGTGTCCAGATCGAACTCGGCGACGCCCTCGATCAGAGCAAACACGTATCGATGACCATGCATGACGTCGACGTCGCTTTCGCCAGGGCGGCTAAGAGCGTGCAGGCGCGCCTGTTCGAGACCTCGGAGTTGCTCGCAGCCAACCGCGACTCGACGCTGTTCCTGTTGCGTCTCTATCAGACACACGGCGACGTCAGCAGCGACGTGCGCGAACACACCGAAAAACTCCTGCAAAAGGCCGCCGCGTCCGGCGTTGCGCCTTTCGAAGCGCTGCTGCAACGAGACTCCAATGGCTACGCGTTGCATTACCGCGGCGAACGCATCGTCTACGACTGCCTGACGGAGAACGTCGAGGCCATCAGCTCTGGAGATCAGGGTGTCGCGACCGAAGCGGAAATCGAGAAGCGCATCCTCGACACCAACCGCGATCAATGCGCGAAATGGGTCGCCGCCCAACTCGTAAGCAAGGACGGCCTGCTGAAGGCTCAGGAGCCCGTGCCGCTGCGCGTCGTCTGGTCTGTCGACGGGCCGCGCACGGATCCGTCGATGTTCAGCCGCGCGCCCGACGAGTTGTAAGGAGGGCGTCAGCCCTCCTTGCCCGCCACCCCGGCTTCCGCGAACGTCGCCATGCCGTTGTGGCAGGCGACTGCCGCCTTGACGATTCCGATGGCGAGGGCGGCGCCGGAGCCTTCGCCGAGCCGCATGCCGAGGGCGAGGAGCGGGGCCTTGCCCAGGAGCCTCAACACTTCGGCGTGCGCCTGTTCGTGGGAGACGTGGCCGGCTAGGCAATGGTCGATCGCTGCGGGGTCGAGCGCGTGCAGCACGGCGGCGGCGGCGCAGACGACGAAGCCGTCGAGCACGACCGGCGTCTTCTGGATACGGGCGGCGAGGATCGCGCCGGCCATCGCCACGATTTCGCGGCCACCGAGACGGGCGAGCACTTCCAGCGGATCGGAGAGATATTCGCGGTGGAACGCCACGGCCTTGCGCACGGCTTCCGCCTTGCGTTTCAAGCCTTCGTCGTCGACGCCGGTGCCGCGACCGACCCAATCCTCGGGCTGGCCGCCATAGAGCGCGTGATAGATCGCGGCAGCCACCGTGGTGTTGCCGATGCCCATCTCCCCCAGACACAGCACGTCCGGCCCCGAAGCCAGCGCCTCCATGCCGAAGGCCATGGTCGCCGCACAGTCGCGCTCACTCATCGCCGACCCCTCGGTGATATCGCCGGTGGGACGGTCGAGCGCGAGTTCGTAAACTTTGAGCGAGATGTCGAAGGTCTTGCAGATCTGATTGATCGCGGCGCCGCCCTGGGTGAAATTGGCGACCATCGCCTCCGTCACCGAGGCCGGGAACGGCGACACGCCTTGCGCGACGACGCCGTGATTGCCGGCGTAAACGGCGACCAGCGGAGCGTCGCAATGCGGCTTGCCGCCCTGCCATGACGCCAGGAACTCGGCGATCTCTTCCAGCCGTCCCAGCGATCCCGCGGGCTTGGTGAGTTGCCCCTCGCGCTCGCGCGCCGCAGCAAGCGCGGTCCCGTCGGGCTGGGGCAGCGCGCGTAAGAGGGCGCGGATATCGTCAAAGGGGCGCGGGGCGGTCATACGATCCTCGAGGTGAGTGCGAGCGGCCCCGCTCTATTCCGCCGCGGCGTTGAGGGCAAGGCAGCGCGCGAGCAGCGCGCGCAGCGGCGCGGGTTTGATGGGCTTATTGAGAATTTCCACGTCGATCGATCGAGCGGCGTCGCGCACTTCCGGGCTTCGGTCCGCGGTGGCGAGAATCGCTGGGGCGTGGAAGCCCAATTTGAGTCGCAACTGGGTGATCGCCTCCAGTCCGTCGCCGTCGTCGAGGTGATAGTCGGCGACGATGACGTCTGGAGCGGGGTCGAGGCGCTCCAGCGCCGCGCCAATGCCCGACGCGGTCGCAACCTTGCAACCCCAGTTGGTCAGCAACAGCCGCATGCCGTCGATGACGCTGGCTTCGTTGTCGATGGCGAGCACTTTCAAGCCGACGATGGAGGCCGCGCTGCGCATAGGCTGGCTTTGCATCGCTTCGCCCGCGACAGCCCGGGCGCGCATGCCGAGGGGCGCCTGCACCGAGAACACGGAACCGTTGCCATGGCGCGAACGCACGTCGATCGGATGGCCCAGCACTTTGCCGACGCGCTGCACGATCGACAAGCCCAGCCCCAGGCCGCGCGCGGCGCGCGCGCCCTGATCGAGGCGCAGGAACTCGTCGAAGATCGCGCGCTGTTTGTCTTCGGGCACGCCGATCCCGGTGTCCCAGACTTCGATGCGGACTTGGGTTTCAAAACGCCGGCAGCCGATCAGCACCCGCCCCTTGGGCGTGTATTTGATCGCGTTGGAAACGAAGTTTTGCAACAGTCGGCGCATCAACCGCCGGTCGGTGCGCGCGACCAACCCGGTCGGCACGAACTTCAGTCTGAGACCCTTGGAGCGGGCGAGCGGACCAAACTCGATGTCGAGCTGGCGGAAGATATCCTGCAGCGCGACATCGACAATCTCCGGCCGGGTGACGCCGGCGTCGAGGCGGGAAATGTCGAGCAGCGCGCCGAGGATCTCTTCCACCGCTTCGAGCGACAGATCGACGTTGCGCGCCAGCGCTATGCGCTCTTCCGGTCCCGCATCCGCCACCATTTCAGTCAGCGAACTCACATAGAGCCGCGCCGCGTTGAGCGGCTGCAACACGTCGTGGCCGGCGGCGGCGAGGAAGCGGGTCTTCGACAGATTGGCGTTTTCCGCGGCGATGCGCGCGCGCTCCAGTTCGGCGTTGAGCCGTTCGAGCTCGCCGGTGCGCTCCTGTACTCGCTTCTCCAGGCGTTCGTTGGCGGCGGCGAGAAACTCCTCCGCCATCACCGTCTGCGTCACGTCGGTGTAGGTGGTCACGATGCCGCCGTCGGGAAGCCGCGCCGAGCGAATCTCGATGACGCGCTGCGAGGGGAACAACCTCAGACGCATCGGCTCGTCGTCGTTGAGCAGGCTGGCGATGCGCTCGGCGACGAACTCATCCGAAGAGCCGGGGCCATAGAGCCCGCGCGAAGCGTTGAAGCGCACGATTTCGTCGAGCCCTATGCCGACGCGCAGCTTCTCCGTCGGCAGTTCGAACAATTCCTGGAACTCGTGATTCCAGGTGCTGAGCAACAGGTTGGCGTCGAACACCGTGATGCCCTGGCGCGCATGGTCGAGCGCATGCTGCAACTGGTCGCGGCTCGACTGGATCGCGGCGGACGAATCGTCTAGCAATTTCAAAGCCGACTTGCGCGACATCGCCCGTCGCCGCAGCAGCAGCGACAGCACGAGGCGCGAGGTGGTGGCGCCGATTGCCGGGGCGAGCAGCAATTCGGCGTGGCGCACCAGCAGCGCGTCCGCCTCCTGGCTGGCGCCCGGCCAGATCCCATGCTCGTTGTAGAACGTCTCGAAAGCGCGGCGCGCGCGTTGCGCGCCGAGATAGCGAGCCACCGTCGCCTCGAGATCGCCGACCGTCGCCGAGGCGCGCCAGAGACGGAAGGTCTGCGGCTTGCCTCCGGCGTCGACGCCGCCGAAGGCGGCCGCCTGTATGCGTTCGAGCGGATTGGGTTGGCGCGTCAGCGAGAAGGCGACGAAAGCGAGGAGATTGGCGCCCAGGGACAGCGCCACGCCGCCAGCCAGCGGAAAGTCGGTGAACGATATGAGCGATTGCGGCCTCAGCCAGGCGACGCCGAGCGGGCCGAAACTGAGAAGATCGGCGAGCGCGCCTTCAGTGGAGAGCGAGGGGAGGAACAGCAAATACAACCAGCCGAGCGAACCGACGATCATGCCCGCGGCGGCGCCCGTCGCCGTGCCGCGGCGCCAGAACAGCGCGCCCAGGAACGCCGGCAGGATCTGCGCGATGGCCGCGAACGACAGCAGGCCGATCGACGCCAGCGTCGCGTTGGACGCATAGCGCGCGTAGAGATAGCCGATCGCCAAAACCAGCACGATCGCCGTGCGGCGGATCGCCAGCACACGCAGGCCGATCTCGCCGGCCGCCGCGGTCGGCGGACCCCTGCGGCGGGCGAGCAGCAGCGGCATCACCAAATCGTTGGAGATGGTGATCGCCAGCGCGACGCTCTCGACCACCACCATCCCCGTCGCCGCGGAAATGCCGCCGATCATCGTCGCCAACGCCAGGCCGCGCGCGCCGGCCTGCAGCGGCAGAGCGAGCACGGTGAGATCGCGATCGATCCCGCCATCGGGGAACAGCGTGAGCCCTGCCACGGCCAAGGGCACGACGAACAGGTTGATGAGGATCAGGTAGGTCGGGAACAGCGCCGCCGCCGTCGGAATGTCTCGCTCGTCCTTGCATTCCACGATCGAGACATGGAACTGGCGCGGCAGCAACAGGATCGCGCTCGCCGAGAGCAGCGTCGTCATGCCCCAGTTGAACGGATCGGGCGGCGTCGCCAGCACCGCGGCGACCCCCGAGGTCCGAGCCAACCCCGTCAATTGGTCGAAGCCGGAAAACAGGCCCCAGACCACGAACGCGCCGACCGCGAGAAAGGCGACGAGCTTAACCAGCGATTCCGCGGCGATGGCGAGAATCAGGCCGTGCTGGTGTTCGGTCGGGTTGATGCGCCGGGTGCCGAACGCCATCGCAAACGCCGCAAGCGCCGCGGCGATGGCGAAGACGAACAGGTGCGAAGGATCGCCCGGCGCCAGTCCGCCGCGGTCGAACGAACTCAACACCAGCAGCGACGTCTCGGTGATCGCCCTGAGTTGCAGGGCGATATAGGGCCCCGACGCCATCAGCGCGATGAAGGCGGCGAGCGAGGCGACCACCTGCGACTTGCCGTAGCGGGCGGAGACGAAATCGGCGACCGTCGTCAGGTTCTGTTCGCGCGCGAGCCGCGCAATGCGCTGCATCAACCGGTAACCGAAACCGACGACGAGAATCGGGCCGAGATAGATCGGCACGAAATCCAGCCCCCGATGCGAGGCCAGGCCCACCGAGCCGTAATAGGTCCAGGACGTGCAATAGACCGCGAGGCTCAACGCGTAGACGACCGCCCGCGGCCGGCCCGAGCGGAACCATTTGCCGTCGCGGTCGCCTCTCCAGGCGATGAAGAACAGCAGCCCGACATAGCCGAGCGAGACCGCAATCGCCGTGGGTCCGGTGAACAGGTTCATACCGCGACTTTAGACGTAGCGGGGCGGCGAGGGGAAGGGGGCGTCGAACGCCGAATGACGCCCGTATGACTGAGGGCGCCGTCGAAGCCTCTGCTTTCGCACTCCGCACCGAATAACAACATAAAATCTTGGCCTAATCTGTCTGGGTACGCCCGGATTTGGTCTCCTGAACAGCCGTCGAAGGCGGGATGAGAAAGGCGTCAAACCGCGCCTTGACGACGGCGTAGCACTCGCAGGACGCCTTCTCCAGCCCGGGGCGGTCGCAGACCTGAATCAATCCGCGACGGTAGCTGATGAGCCGCAAATTCTGCAGAGATTGAGCGGCAAAGGTGACAGAAGTCCGATTGGCTCCCAACATATGGGCGAGAAATTCGTGGGTGTAGGTCAGATGCTCGCCCTCCGCACGGTCATGCATCATGAGGAGCCAGCGGCACATCCGTTGCTCGATACTATGGAGAGAGTTGCACGCGACCGACTGCATGACCTGCGACAGCAGGGTCTCCGAATAGCTGACGAGCAGGTTTCGTACGTGTTCGCTCTGCTGAAACTCGGATCGCAGCGGCTCGATCGGGCAGCGGATCATCGGACCTTGGAGTTGGACCACACACTGGTTGAACGAGACCCGGCTGTACATGGCGGAAAACAGGCCAAAGGCGCCCTCGCGGCCAATGTTCGCGCACTCGACCGCCGACCCGTTCTTCAACACGGTCAGCAGCGAAAGAACGCAGCCCTGCGGAAAATAGGCGTGTTCGAGAAGGCCGCCGGCTTCGCAAACCACGACTCCGAGGTCGAGGGCCACGGGCTGCAAATAGGGCTGAATTCTCGCGCGAGCCGCCGGTTCGAAAGCGCCGAGCAGCTGGTTCTTGTGCAAGAGCCTGTCGGTTTGTGGCTTGCTCATAGGCGTCTCTAACACTCGCGGACTCGCAGCTAAAGCGAGAATTATTATTTTTATGCACTCATAGGTTGCATACGCAACAGACAGGAGTTCGAATCGGCCTTAACGGATTCTCAAGAATGTATACCGAATCGGCCTGCGGCAGCAGTGCCCGAACCGGACTGAAGGGTTGAAGACGCCGTCTCGTGTTCGGCGAGTCTAATTAGCCGAACCCAGTTGGACGCTGTCCCTCAGTATCGGAGTGAATGTGCAAGCGTAGCTGCAACGACAATGGCGCTCAGGGGACAGCTATGGCAAATCTTCAGGGGATAGGCGACGAGGGTTCGGCGAACGCACCGTGCCTTGCCGCTTGCTCAAAAGCGCAGGGCAGACGGGCTACCCGGCCGCGTCTGTCGCCAGGAAAACGCGCCGCGGGCGCCACGCTTGGGACTGTCGTCGACCCGCTGGCGTCCCAGTGGCTCGCCACGATCGTCGAAGGATCGGACGACGCAATAATCGGCAAATCCTTGGACGGGACGGTCGGCTCCTGGAATTCAGGGGCGACGAGAATATTCGGTTACACGTCCGCCGAGATGATCGGCTCTCCGATCTCGCGTCTCATCCCCGATGAACTTGCCGCCGAAGAGGTGGAGATCCTCGCCAGACTGGCGCGAGGCGAACGCTTCGACCATTTCGAAACCGTCCGTATCGCCAAAGATCGGCGTCGGGTGCCAGTCTCGCTCGCCGTTTCTCCGATTCTTGACGCGGTCGGCAAGGTCGTCGGCGCCTCGAATATCGCTCGCGACTTATCGAGCCGCAAGGCCGCCGAGCAGACATTGCGCGACGCCAAAGACCAAGCTCAACGCATGCAGGCCGAGGCCGACAACGCGAACCAGGCCAAGACGGACTTCCTCGCCGCCATGAGCCACGAAATCCGCACGCCGCTGAACTGCATCGAAGGTGTGATTTATCTGCTCACGAGGTCCCAGGCGCTGACGCCGGAGCAACTCCGATACGCCGACCTGGTGAAGAACGCCAGCGTAGCGCTGCGCATCATCGTTGACGACATCCTGGACTTTTCCAAGGTCGAGGCCGGCCAGTTGGATTTGGAGCCGCGTCCGTTCGAGTTGGCGGCTTTGATCCGCGACACCGTCGCCATCGTCGCGCCCCTGGCGACCGCCAAGAACCTCGAATTGACCTGCGTCATCGACGCCGGGGCGCCCAAGTGGGTGTCGGGCGATCAACGGCGGCTGCGCCAGGTCTTGCTCAACCTTCTCGCCAACGCCGTGAAATTCACTATGGAGGGTTCTGTGAAGCTCGCGGCGGGTTCGCAGACGGCTGCGGACGGTCGCGAACAGATGGTCTTCTCCGTAACCGACACCGGCCTCGGAGTCGCAACCGAAAACCTGCATCGCCTGTTCCGGGCGTTTTCACAGGCGGACAATGCGGTGAACCGACTCCACGGCGGAACCGGTCTCGGCTTGGCCATTTGCAAACGGATCGTCGAAATGATGGGCGGCGAAATAGGCATTGTCAGCGAAATCGGCGAGGGTTCGATCGTATCGTTCACCGCGCATCTGCCAAGTGTAGCCGGACCGGCGTTGGTTTCTGAGAAGCCGGTAGACAAGGTCGGCGTCAGGAATTGCCGGATACTGGTCGTCGACGATATCGACACCAATCTGGAAATCGTCGAAACGTACCTCCAGGACGCGGGCCATTCCGTCGTTTCCGTGAACAGCGGGCTCGGCGCGATACAGTTGCTGGGAAACAGCCGTTTCGATCTGGTTCTCATGGACGTACAGATGCCCATGATGGACGGCGTAACCGCGACGCGATGCATACGCGCTCTGTCCGCCCCGATCGGCGATATTCCCATCATCGCGATGACCGCCCACGTGTTGCCGCAGCAAGTTAAGACGTTTCTCGAAGCGGGTATGAACGATCACATCGGAAAACCGATCGAACTCGCGAAACTGCTCGAAATGGTTCGCCGCTGGCAGCCGGGCGCCGGCAAAGACGGAGTTTGCGTCGAATCGGATCCGACCGATTTCGACCGGCCTACACTCGACACGTTCGTGCTGGCCGTCGGCACGGAAAAGGCGACTCTCATCGCTCACAAGTTTCTGGAGAGCCTCTCGGGCGCGTTCAAGTCGACGTTCACTGACTCACAACATGAAGCTCATGACCTCATCAATACCGCCGGAGTTTTCGGGCTGTGCGGCTTTGTCAGGGCGTGTCGCGAGATCGCCGAGGTCGCGCCGTCTCAGGAGTTGGAGCGCAGCGGTCAGGTTTTGCAAGAGATGCAGCGGGCGCAATCGATCGCGCTGCGGACGCTGACGAAACAACTGCTGGCGAAACTGCGCGCAGTTGCGGTACCGCCAGTGCGACGCCGCGCATGACGGGCGGCGCCGCGGCGCCTGATCGCGGGCGCTCACCCATCGGGCCCGACACCGTCGCGGCCGGGCAAATCCCACGGGCGCTGAGTTGAGCGCCGCGCTCTCCGTCATGTGTCAATGATCACCATGCTCATCCGTAGAGTAGAGGATGGGCGCGGCTCGTCGCATTCGTTTTGTCCGCCCCCTCGCCGTCGGGCCGTGAGCGCCGGCCGCGTCCATGGTACGAAAGCGCGGGAGGTCCGACTCATGCGCAATCTCATCACTGACGTTCCCGGCCTGCGCGTCGGTTCGGCTGAGGACGAGGGGGTCGCCTCGGGGGTGACCGTCGTCGTGTTCGACAGACCGGCGGTGGGCGCGGTCAGCTTGCCGGGGGGAGCGCCGGCGTTGCGCGACGGGGCGTTGCTGGCGCCGGAAATGACAGTGCAGAGCGTCGACGCCTTCGTGCTGTCAGGCGGCTCGGCCTACGGCCTCGACGCCAGCGGCGGAACGATGGCCTGCCTCGCCAGCCGAGGCCGCGGCTTCGAATACGGCGGCCATCTGGTGCCGATTGCGCCGGGCGCGGCGCTGTTCGACCTCACCCATGGCGGCGACAAGTCCTGGGGCCGACGCGCGCCTTATGGCGATCTCGGCTTTGCCGCCGCAGAGGGCGCGGCGGAGACGTTCGCGCTGGGCACGGCGGGCGCTGGCTTCGGCGCTTGGACCTACGATCTCAAAGGCGGGCTCGGCTCGGCGAGCGCCAAAACCTCGGCCGGCTTCACGGTCGGCGCGCTGGTCGCCGTCAACGCCGCCGGGCGGGCGACGCGGGGCTCGTCGAAGCATTTTTGGGCGGCTGCCTATGAACAAGGCGACGAATTCGGCGGGCTCGGCCCGGGTCCGACGGCGCAAGACGCGCTGACGCTGGCGCTCACCTCTGACAAGCCCAACAACACCACCCTCGTCGTCGTCGCCACCGACGCCGCGCTGCCCAAAGCCCAACTCTCGCGCGTCGCGATCATGGCGTCGGGCGGCTTCGCGCTCGGGCTGCGCCCGGCCTTCGGTCCGCTCGACGGCGACATCGTGTTCGCCGGCGCGACGGGGCTCGCCAAGGTCGAACCCAACCTGCGCGACCTCACCGAAATCGGAACGCTGGCCGCCGAATGCGTCGCCCGCGCCATAGCGCGCGGGGTTTACGAGGCGACGTCACTGGCGATCATGCCGCAGCGGCCGAGCTGGCGAGAGGTTTACGGCGGTCGCTGACGACCCTCAGGCGACGAGTTGCAGCAACGCGGAGAGTGTGAGCGGGGAAAGCAGGGTCGTAACCACGACGGTCGCGGCGGAAACCTCCGCCAGACGCTCGTCATGGCGCGCCAGCAGGAAGGCGTTGGCCCCCGTGGGCATGGCGCCGAGGAGAATTGCGACAGTCAGCGGCAGTCCTTGCAGATGGGCAAGGCGACCGAGCGCAGCGACCAGCGCGGGCAGAGCGACCAGTTTTAGCCCCGCCCCCAGCGCGGCCTCAGCGTCGAGGGCGCGGGCGTTCAGCGGTGGCAAGCTGCCGCCCAGGCAGATCAGCGCGAGCGGCGTCGAGGCCGCGCTGAGCAGCCGCAACAGCTCGCCGACCGGGTCCGGCAGCGACAAATGGGCGGCGCGCCACAGGAAAGCGACGAATATCGAAACGATGATCGGGTTGCGCAGCGCGGCCGCCACGGCGCCGGCCATGGCCGTCCAGGAACGACGCCCGCCCCGATCCATCTCAACGAGCGCGCTCGCCAGCGGCAGCAATATTGCCGAATGCAGGGCGACGATCGCCAGCAGCGACGGCAGAGCTTCCGGTCCCAGCGCCGCCACGATGACGGGAATGCCGACCATGACCGTGTTGCCGTAAGCGGAATTGAGACCGAGCATTGCCGCCGTCGCGAGCGGACACCGCAACAGGCGCGCAAACGCGAAGCCGCAGGCGAAGATCGACAGGCTGGCGGTGAAATAAACGCTGGTGACGGCGACCAGATCGAACGGCGGGGCGTTCACGATCGCCGAAAACAGCAGCGCCGGCATGGCGAGAAAGAATACGACGTCGCGCAAGCCCTGAAACGCGGCCGGCGACAGCAACTGCCGAACTCGGCCGATCCAACCGATGAGGACCAGCGCGAAGACGGGAAGGATGACCGAGACGAGCTTCATGGGCGACCGCGAAGTCGCCGATAATGGTCCTGGCTTCGCGTCGGCGGCAAGACAATACCTTCCCTTCGGGCTGCGCGCAGCGGAAAACCTCAGCCCCGTCCGCCTGACGACCCGCGCACCACCAGCCGCCCCGCCAGCACGACCTTGCGCGCCGCCATTTCGGGCGTCCGCAGGCGTTCGAACAGCAAGTCCATCGCGGCGCGACCGATGTCGTTCACCGGTTGCTCGATGACGGTGAGCCCGGGGCCGACGAGTTCGGTCCAGACCTCGTTGTCGAAGCCGGCGATGGCGATATCGCGCGGCGTCTCCAATCCCGCCCGCCGCAGGCCGCGATAGAGCCCGAGCAGCATCAGCCCGTTGGAGACCAGCACGGCGTCGGGCCGCTCGCCCGCCGCCCAGCGGCGCTGCACCTCGGCTTCCGCGGCTTCCGCGACCGGCGCCAGGAAACCGGCGTCGGTCGCCAATCCGTGGCGCGCCATCGCCGCCGCATAGCCGTCGTGGCGCTCCTCAGCCGTGGAAGAGGTGTTGCCGAACAGGCCGACGATGCGACGATGTCCCTGCGCCACGAGATGATCGACCAACTGCCCGGCGGCGGCGAAATTGTCGATGCCCACCGCGTCCTGCTCTCCCGGCGGCCCGGCGCGGTCGACCAGCACGACGGGGAAATCGAGTTTCATTGCCCCCAGCTTCTCCGACATCTTGCGGGTCGGCGCGTAGATGACGCCGGTGACGCGCTCCTCCTGCATGAGGCGCAGATACATCGCCTCGCGCGCCGGATTCTCGTCGGTATTGCACAGCACCACCCGCATTTCCGCGCGATAGGCCGCATCCTCTACCGCGCGACTCAGCGCCGTGAAGAAGGGATTGCGGATGTCGGAGACGATGAGGCCGATGGTGGAGGAATGCTGCGAGCGCAACCGCCGCGCCGAGAGATTCGGGCGATAGCCGGTCGCCTTCACCGCCGCCTCGACCTTCTTTTTCAGCTCGACGCTGACGGGCCCGTTGGACAACACGCGCGACACCGTCGCCGCCGATACGCCCGCCACGCGGGCCACGTCTTTGATGCCGATGGACATTTCAGAAAACGTTCCCAGATAGTTTCTCAACAGGATCAACGCAAGCGCACCGTCCGGGCGATACACTGGCAAAAATGTCGCAGCTTTGCAACGATTTTTCGATTGACAGCTTATGAAAACGATTTCATAAGCACGCCACAAAATTCATGGGAGAAGGGCTCGCAAATGCCTGCCGCCACCAACATCCTGCCCCCCGAACTGATCCGCCTCGGCGCCAACCCCGTCAGCAAGGAGGCGGCGATCCGGGAAGCCGCCGGAATGCTCGTCGCCGCCGGCCGCATCGACCCCGCCTATGTCGAGTCGATGCTGCGCCGCGAGACCGTCGCCGACACCTTCCTCGGCCATGGCGTCGCGATACCCCACGGCATGATCGAAGACCGTGCAATGGTTCGCGAAATCGGGCTGGCGATCCTGCAGGTCCCCGAGGGCGTCGCCTGGAACGGGCAGACCGCCCGCCTCGTCGTCGCCATCGCCGCACAGTCCGACGGCCATATCGACATCCTGCGCCGCCTCACCCGTCTGTTGCAGGACGAAGCCGCGCTCGACGCGCTGACGCAGACCAAAGACGTCCGCGAAATCGTCGCCGCGCTCACCAACGTTCCGGTGGAAAGCATTTCAGTCGCGCCGGTGACCGATCTCTCCCAGCGTTTCCAATGGACCTGCGACTATCCCAACGGCCTGCACGCGCGGCCCGCCGCCCATTGGGTCGAAGTCGCCCGCCGCGCCCGCGCCGACATCCGCATCCGCCGCGACAACGAAACCGCCGATCCGCGCAATCTCGTGTCGCTGCTGCGCTTGGGCGTGCGCGAAGGCGACGTGCTGACCGTTTCGGCTGAGGGCGACGGTGCGACCGTCGCGCTGGTGCAGATGAAATCGGCGATATCAGGCCTTTCCGCGCAGGAGAAAGCCGACGCGGCGAAGGCCGCCGCCAAGGTCGCCGCGCCCGGTTGGACCCCGCCGACGCCGCTGCCGTCGATTCCCGGCATTTCCGCCTCCCCCGGCCTCGCCATCGGCCGCGTCCATGTGATGCGCGCCGCCGAGATCGTCGTGACCGACACGCCGCTGCCGCTGGTCGAAGCGGGCAACCGCCTCGATGACGCCATCGTGGCGACGAGACAGCAACTCGGCGTGCTCGCGCTGCAGACCAGCCGCCGTCTCGGCGCCGCCGAGGCTGCCATCTTCAAGGCGCAGGCGGAATTCCTTGCCGACTCCGACCTCGTCACCCTCGCCTGCCAGTTGATGGTCGAAGGCCACGGCCCGGCCTGGGCCTGGCATGAGGCGGTGACCCGCACCGCGGACCGCATCGCCGCCATGGGCAACCCACTGGTCGCCGCCCGCGCCGCCGATCTGCGCGACGTCGGCCGCCGCGTGCTCGCCCGCCTCGCCCCGGAATTCGACACGCCCGCCGCCGCCGGCGCCCTGCCCGACGGGCCGGTGATCCTTGTGGCCGACGACCTCACGCCGTCGGCCACCGCCGGCCTCGACACCGCGCGCATCGTCGCGCTCGCTACCTCCCGCGGCGGACCCACGTCGCACACCGCAATCCTTGCCCGCACGCTAGGTCTGCCGGCGCTGGTCGCCGCGGGAGACGCCCTGCTCGACTTGACGGAGGGATCGCAGGCGATCCTCGACGGCGCCGGCGGCAAATTGTGGCTCGACCCGGACGAAGCCGCGTTGGCGTGCGCCCGCGACCGCATCGCCGCCGATATCGTCCGCCGCACGCAGGAGAGCGCGGGACGCGCGGCGCCCGCCGTCACCACCGACGGCCGTCGTGTCGAAATCGCCGCCAACGTCAACACCCCCGATCAGGTCGCCGCCGCGCTCGACCTCGGCGCCGAAGGCGTCGGCCTGATGCGCACCGAGTTCCTGTTCCTCGAACGCGGGTCGACGCCGACCGAGGACGAGCAGGCCGAAATCTATTCGGCGATGCTCGACGCGCTGGACGGCCGCCCGCTGATCGTGCGCGCCCTCGACATCGGCGGCGACAAGCAGGTCGCCCATCTCGATTTGCCCACGGAAGCCAATCCGTTCCTCGGCGTGCGCGGCGCCCGCCTGCTGCTGCGCCGCCCCGACCTCCTGGAGCCGCAGTTGCGCGCGCTCTATCGCGCCGCCAAGGGCGGGCGGAAGCTGTCGATCATGTTCCCGATGATCACTTCGTTGCCGGAGATCGTCGCCCTCAAGGCGATCTACGAGCGTATCCGCGGCGAGATCGACGCTCCCGAGGTCCCGATTGGCATCATGGTGGAAGTGCCCTCGGCCGCGTTGCTCGCCGACGTGTTCGCCCCCCATGTCGATTTCTTCTCGATCGGCACCAACGATCTCACCCAATACGCCCTCGCCATCGACCGCCAGCATCCCGAACTCGCGGCGGAAGCCGACAGCCTGCACCCGGCCGTGCTGCGGCTCATCGCGGCGACGGTCGAGGGCGCCAAGGCGCAGGGGCGCTGGGTCGGCGTCTGCGGCGGCCTCGCCGGCGATCCTTTCGGCGCCAGCCTGCTCGCCGGCCTCGGCGTCGACGAACTGTCGATGGCGCCGCGCGACGTCGCCGCCGTCAAGGCGCGGCTCAGATCTTCGAGTTTCGCCAATCTCGAAAATCTGGCGGCGCGGGCGCTCGCCTGCGACGGGGCCGATGCGGTGCGCGCCCTCGATGGCGCCACGTCATGAGCGACAAATTCACCCCCGACGTCGTCACCGTGACGCTCAATCCGGCGATCGACCTCACCGTCACCGTCGACCACTTCGTCCTCGGGCGCGTGCAGCGCGCCTCGGCGGCCGTCTCCACCTGTGGCGGCAAGGGCGTCAATGTCGCCGGCTGCCTCGCCGATTGGGGCGCGCGCGTCGCGGCAACCGGCGTGCTCGGCCGATCCAACGACGGCGCGTTCGACGAGTTCTTCGCCCACAAAGGCATCGAGGACTGGTTTCTGCGCACCCTCGGCGAGACCCGCACCAATATCAAGATCGCCGACCTCGCTTCGGGCGAGACCACCGACGTCAATCTGCCCGGTCTCACCGTCACCCATGAGGCCATCGACGCGATGCGGGCGACGCTGCTGCGCGCCTTCGTCTCGGGGCTTCCGGTTGTGCTCGCCGGCTCGCTGCCCGAGTCCGTGGCGCCCACCACCTGGGCGACGCTCGCCGTCGATCTCGCCCGCCAGGGCGCCCGCGTCGTGCTCGACACCTCCGGCGCGCCGCTTGCGAAGGCGCTGGCGAGTGGAGCTCAGATCGCCGCGGTCAAACCCAACCGCTCGGAACTCGAAGCCCTCGTCGGCCACGCGCTGCCGACGACGTCGAACGTCATTGCGGCGGCACGCTCGCTCGTCGAGCGCGGCGTCGGGCTCGTCGTGGTTTCGCTGGGAGCCGAGGGCGCGCTGTTCGTCGATCAAAAGACCGTCCTCGCAGCCTCTCTGCCCGCCAAGGCGGCGCTGTCCACTGTCGGCGCGGGCGATGCGATGGTCGCCGGCATGGTCGCCGGCCTCATCGAGGGCGCGCCGCTCGAACGGCTCGCGCGCCTCGCGGTCGCCTTCGCGGCCTCCAAACTCGACCGGATCGGTCCGCATCTCGGCCCGAATGAAGACGTCGAACGCCTCGCCGCCGCCGTCCGCGTGACGGCCCAAGCGAATTGAACTGCCGTTTGCAGCAAGGGCGGGATCGACCCGCCAGGAGGGTGTAATGTCACAATTGATAGCGGTGGTCGCCGCATCCGACCGTCCAACCCAGGCGCGGCTCGCCGCGGAAGCGTTGAAGAAGGCTGCGACGGCGCTCGGCCACTTGCTCGCCGTCGAAGTACGGGCGGGCGGCAGCGTCACCGGCGCTCTTGCCCCCGATACGATCGCCTCGGCCGAGACCGTGCTCAATGTCGGCGACGCCAAGGAAGACGCGCGCTTCCAGGGCAAGAAGGTCATCAACGCCACGCTCGACGCCACGCTCAACGACGCCGCCGGCATCCTCGGCGGGGCTTTGGCCACAGCGCAGGGCGGCAAGAAGATCGTCGCCATCACCTCCTGCCCGACCGGCATCGCCCATACGTTCATGGCCGCCGAAGGCATCGAACAGGGCGGCAAGGCGCTCGGTCACTCCGTCCGCGTCGAGACGCAGGGCTCGGTCGGCGCGCAGAACGCACTGACGCCGGCGGAAATCGCCGCCGCCGACATCGTCATCATCTCCGCCGACACCAATGTCGACCTCTCGCGCTTTGGCGGCAAGCTGCTGTATTCGACCGGCACCAAGGACGCCATCGGCAACGGCAAGGCGCTGGTCGCCCGCGCCTTTGCGGAAGCGCGGCTGCGTCCGTCCCAGTTCGGTTCGGGCGTGTCTGCGGATCTCGCCGGACAGGTCGCCGCCGAAAAAGCCGCCCGCGCCTCGCAACGCACCGGCGTCTACAAGCACCTGATGACCGGCGTCAGCTACATGCTGCCGTTCGTCGTCGCCGGCGGTCTGCTCATCGCCATCGCCTTCGCGCTGGGCGGCATCTATGTCTACGACGACGCGCACAAGGGCACGCTCGGACAGGCGCTGTTCCTGATCGGCGCCAAGTCCTCGTTCGCGCTGATGGTGCCGATCCTGGCCGGCTACATCGCCTATTCGATCGCCGACCGTCCCGGCATCGCGCCCGGCGCCGTCGGCGGCATGCTGGCCAATTCCATCGGCGCCGGCTTCCTCGGCGGCATCCTGGCCGGCTTCCTCGCCGGTTACGTCGTCAAGTTCCTCAACGAGAAGATCCAGCTCGGCCGCAATCTCGATGGCCTGAAGCCGGTATTGATCCTGCCGCTGCTCGGCTCGACCGTCGTCGGCCTGCTGATGATCTATGTCATCGGGACTCCCGTCGCCGAGGCGCTCGCCGCGATGACCGCTTGGCTGAAGGGCATGCAGACCTCGAACGCCGTCGTGCTGGGCGCGATCATCGGCGCGATGATGGCCTTCGACATGGGCGGCCCGGTCAACAAGGCCGCCTACACTTTCGCCACCGGCCTCATCGCCTCCGCCGACAACGGCGTCTACGGCCCGATGGCCGCCGCCATGTGCGCGGGCATGACGCCTCCGCTGGCGCTGGCGCTCGCCACCAAACTGTTCCGCGATCGCTTCAGCGACGACGAGCGCGAGGCCGGCAATGCGGCCTTCTTCCTCGGCATCTCCTTCATCACCGAAGGCGCGATCCCGTTCGCGGCCAAGGATCCGCTGCGCGTCATCCCGTCGCTGATGATCGGTTCGGCGGTTGCCGGCATGATTTCGATGGGCCTCGGCGTCGAACAGAAAGTCCCGCACGGCGGCGTGTTCGTACTGCCGATTCCCAACGCGATCACCCACCTCGGCGGCTATGTGATCGCCCTGGTCGTCGGCACGATCGTCAGCACCGTGGCGCTGCGCATCGTCAAGCCCAAGCTCGTCGAAGCCTGATTTCGTAAACTCTCTCAGCCCCCGCCGCCGAACGGTCTTCCCGTCCGGCGGCGGGGTTGTTTTTGGGACTTGCGAAAGATTTGACTTAACGCGCGACGACCGGGAGACTTCGGCGGGAAGGGATTCCCTTGCCCTCCGCGCTCGCCATCCAGGATCCAACCCGATGCCCCTTCCCGACTATCGCGGCGTCTTCCCGGTGGCGCCGACTGTGTTCGACGCGCGCGGCGAGCTCGATCTCGACGGGCAGAAGCGCTGCCTCGACTTCATGATCGACGCGGGATCGCAAGGGATTTGCATCCTCGCCAACTGGTCCGAACAATTCGCCCTCAGCGACGACGAGCGCGAACGCGTGATGCATTGCGCGCTCGACCATGTCGCCGGCCGGGTCCCGGTGATCGTCACGACCAGCCATTTCGCCAGCCGCATCTGCGCCGAGCGCAGCCAACGCGCCCGAGAGGCCGGCGCCGCGATGGTGATGGTCATGCCGCCCTATCACGGCGCGACGATCCGCGCCGCCGAGCCCGAAATCGTCGAGTTCTTCCAGCGCGTTTCTGAGGCCGCCGCGATCCCGATCATGATCCAGGACGCCCCCGTCTCCGGAACGCCGCTTTCCGTGGCGCTGCTGGCGAAGATGGCGCGCGAGATCGAAAACGTCTCCTATTTCAAGATCGAGACCCCGCGCGCCGCCGACAAGCTCAGTGCGCTGATTGCGGCCGGCGGCGCGGCGATCCTCGGCCCTTGGGACGGCGAAGAGGGGATCGCCCTGATGGCCGACCTCGACGCCGGCGCGACGGGAGCGATGACCGGCGCCGGCTATCCCGACGGCATTCGCGAGATCGTCGACGCGCATTTCGCCGGGAAACGCGAGGCCGCGGCCGCGGCTTACGCGCGCTGGCTGCCGCTGATCAATTTCGAGAACCGGCAATGCGGCCTCGCCGCCGCCAAGGTTCTCATGTGCGAGGGCGGCGTGATCCGCTCCGACGCGCTGCGCCACCCGCAAACCCCGCCGTCGCCGCGAACCCGCGCCGGCCTCGTCGAGATCGCCAAGCGGCTCGACCCGCTCGTGCTGCGCTGGGCGAAATAGCGCTCGGAACTCACGCGATTTCCGATTGATCAACTCGCCTGCCGTCGAGGCGCGCGAACACCCATCTCCCGCAACGGGAGAAGGCTCAAATCACGCGCATTGTGGACGTTTCGAGTCGATCACCCGGACACTGTATCCCGCCTGCCGCCCGACCGGGCCCGTCACCCGACGACCAGTTTCGAGCGTCAGCGGACCGTGCGAGCTTGCGCTTCGCCCATGGCGCCGATGACAGGCGCCCTCGTTTCAGTGTCCAAAATACTCGTCGATCCGTCGTTTTCAAAGCCTTGGGCGCCAAAAAGCGGAATCCTCTTTACGCCGGAGGCTTTGGCCGGCTCAGGGCTCGTCGCGGGTTGGAAATCGGCCATTATTTATGCGTCGCTGATTTACGGGGCTACGTTTGGCCTCAAGCGAAGAGCCGGCGTCGAGCGATCACGGCCCCTTTCGCGCCCGCCGCGATGGCGACTCGGCGTCGAGAGCTGGTTGGCCACCATCGGCGGCATGGAGTGGGAAGTCAAATTAACATATTATTAATGTTATATAACTGTCATGATCCGTCCGACGCGCCGCGCTCATTCACCGAGCGAATGCTAATGAGCGCTTTACACTGAACGGCCGGGTCTCGCATCGATCCCTTACGCGCAACAGGCGTACCGGAGCGCCCGAAGCGTTTCATGTCGTCTGGCGAGGCGCGGTTATGCAACCGATCGCAATCTTCTTCTGGGGTCTCGTGCTCGCAACTACCGGCGTCACCGTGCGATGGGGCGCCCTCGTTGGCCTCATGTTCTTTATGCTGATCTTGTTCGTCGGCGTCGAATTGCTCGCCAAAGGGCATGCCATTTAGGCGCCGCGAGGATTCGTGGCGCTCGCGACGATTTCCTTCCCGGTCATGGAGATGCAATCCCGACGCGAGAGTTTCGCCCTCGGCGACGACGCTCGCGGACGCATTCGCTATCCCGTCCAATCTAGCAAGATTAGACTAATAGGGCTCGGCGTGAACGGGCCGATCAAACAGGCGGGAATTCCATGACGATTTTTGGATGGCTCGAAGTCATCTCGACGCTGCTTCTGGTTGTTTTGGCCGCTTAGCCCCTCGGCGCTTTCATGGCTGATGTTTTCGAGGGACGCCGGACGTTGCTCAGCCCGGTTTTGCGGCCCGTCGAATGCGGTTTCTACCGGCTCGCCGGGATCGACGAAACGGCCGAACAGGAATGGCTCGGCTATGCGTTGTCGATGGCGCTG
>Ga0302319_10003018_pt1 | contig 35637 bp, 26 predicted proteins | sample Bog_T0_2_FD_203319 | JGI IMG/M metagenome (GOLD analysis project Ga0302319, IMG submission 203319) | Peat permafrost microbial communities from Stordalen Mire near Abisko, Sweden - Bog_T0_2 | ecosystem: Environmental > Terrestrial > Soil > Wetlands > Peat | place: Sweden: Abisko, Stordalen Mire...
CCCGGTGCATTTCGTTGATAACAAAGGTACTTACGCATTTACACCCCAGAAATAAAGGACTTACAGGACACTTTTTGCGACGGACATGTCACTACCGGCTGTATTTTGACGCAATCAACCGCTCCGGACCCGCCCTCCCGCACTCCAAAGCTTCGATTTGATAAACTCCGATGCCGGAGGCATATCCGGCTTGGCGCATCCCACAAATCCCCCGCTCACCCAACTCTCTGAAGAAGAGAGCCTCTTCTTCTCCACCGTCCGCAAGTTCGCCGAGGAGAAAATCGGTCCCAATGTGCGCCAGATGGATGCCGACCAGCAATTCGCCCCCGGCCTGGTCCAGGCGCTCTTCGACCTCGGCCTGATGGGAATCGAGGTACCCGAGAAATTCGGTGGCGCGGAAGGCACATTCTTTGACGCCGCTCTGGCCATCGAAGCCATATCTACCGTCGACCCCGCAGTCGCCGTACTCGTCGACGTTCACAACACCCTGGTCGTCAACGCCCTCCGCCGTTGGGCCAATCCAGCGCAAATGCAGCAGTGGCTCCCGCGCCTGGCCACCAACACCGTAGGCGGCTACGCTCTGAGCGAGGCCGGCTCCGGTTCGGACGCTTTCGCCCTGCAAACCCGCGCCGAAGTTGTGGAAGGCGGCTACCGCCTCAACGGCCGCAAGTTCTGGATCTCGAATGCCCGCGAGGCCGGCCTGTTCATCGTCTTCGCCACGCTCGACCCCGCCGCCGGATACAAAGGCATCACCGCGTTCCTCGTCGAGAAGGGTGCCCCCGGCTTCACCATCGGCCACAAGGAAGACAAGCTTGGCATCCGCGCCAGCAGCACCTGCGAGCTCGTTTTCGAGGACTGCTTCGTCGGCGCCGAATGTCTGCTCGGCGACCCCGGCAAAGGCTACAAAATCGCAATCGAAACCCTGAACGAGGGCCGCATCGGAATAGGCGCGCAGATGCTCGGCCTCGCCGAAGGCGCTTGGGGCCATGCCGCCAAGTATGCAAAAGAGCGCCGTCAGTTCGGCAAGCCGATTGCCGAGTTTCAGGCAGTGCAATTCACGCTGGCACAGATGGCCACCGAAATTGAAGCCGTCAAGCTGATGGTTTACAACGCCGCGAGACTGAAAGACGCCGGACAGCCCTACGTCAAAGAAGCCGCCATGACCAAGCTGTTCGCATCACAGGTAGCCGAGCGCGTAGCCAGCCAGAGCGTAGAAGTTTTTGGTGGCAACGGGTTTGTGCGCGACTACCCCGCCGAAAAGTACTACCGCGATGCCAAAGTAGGCAAAATCTACGAAGGCACTTCGAATATGCAGTTGGCTACGATTGCGAAGCAAGTGCTGTAGAAGCAGCGGTCAGCGATCAGGCCGACTTCGCCACCAGCCGAATATGCTCCGGCCGCGTCCGGCAGCATCCGCCAACAATCTGCGCGCCAGCCGCAAACCACTCCGCAGCCTGTGCCCCAAAGCTCTCCGGATCGCCCTTTCCCGTCCAGCAGCGCGCCTCTGCATCCCAGCCTTCGCCGGAGTTGGGATAAACCACCACCGGCAATTCTGAAGCCCCGCGCAGTTCCCCGATCAACGCCGACACCAACGAAGGATGCGTGCAGTTCACGCCAATCGCCACCGTCTGCGGAAACCCAGCAGCCAGACGCGCGCATTCGCTCAGCAGTTCTCCGTGGGCCACATGCCGCTCATCCTTGCAGGTAAAGCAGAACCACGCAGCAACCTCCGGCCAGGGAGCAAGCGCTTCACCAATAGCGCGCGCCTCCGGCAGCGAAGGCAGCGTCTCAAACGCCATGACATCGGCTCCAGCCCCTGCCAAAACCTCAATCCGCGCGCGATGGAACGCAACCAGCTCCCGAAACCCAACCCCATAATTCCCGTGGTATTCCGCCCCGTTGTGCAATGCCGCGCCATACGGCCCCAGCGATGCCGCCACCAGCACCCGCCGCTCCGGAAACTCCGCCACCGCCGCTCGCGCCAATTCCACAGCCCGCAACAGCGCCGCATCTGCCCGCTCCGGAGCAAGTCCAACCTCCGCATAACCCATCCGCGAAACCTGGTAGCTCGCCGTCTCAATACAGTCCGCCCCGGCCGCGATGTAAGCCCGATGCACCGCGACAATCTTCTCCGGAGCATCCTCCAGCACATGCGCCGACCAAAGCGGCCCGTCGATATTCGCCCCGAGATACTCAAGCTCTGACGCCATGCCGCCATCGAGCACATGGACGCCCCGAAGGATGGAGGCCCCGTCGTACAATTTCGCTGTCATGAGGGAATCGTAACGCACTGCTGCAACTGCTCAGATCACGGGATAATAAAAGCCCCTAGCTGGAAGAATCTCTCTGCCGCGTCGCCTTGACCGCCGACAGAATGCCAACACCGATCATCACCACCGCGCCCGCTAAAATCCATTGCGTGGGCATGCGCATGAGATGCGCAACATAGGCCAACCCAACGATCACAATCGCGAATCCGCCGGCGTAAAGTCCAAATGACATGAGGTCTCCCTGCCTGGCAAGAATTGCCAACCAAGACCTAGCGTGGCATTGCGCCGAAGAGAAATCTGAGCCATTCAGACCATGCGCAGGGAAGCGCCAGTTCACTGAATATCGAATCAGCACCTTTCGGCCTTGACTGGTCCCTGAAAACTGATCCCTGATCCCTGCACTCAGAGCTTCTGCGTCCGCTGCACAGCCCGCACGCCGCCCACCCGACGAATCGCAAGCACCATACGGTTCAAATGGTGCAGGTCCTGCGCCTCCACGACAAACTCCACAACCGCCTCACCGCTCTCGTCCTGGTGAATCTCAACCCCGCGGATGTTCGTGTTGTCCTCGGAGATCACCGCGGTCAACTCCTTCAACATCCCCGTGCGATCGTCGCAGAAGACAGTAATCTTTACTGGGTAGCGCTGCGGTTTGCCGGCCTGCTGGTCGCCCACTCGCGACCATTCCACGGCAATGCGCCGGTCGCTCTCGTAAAGCAGATTCTGCACGTTCGGGCAGCTTCGCGCGTGCACAGCGACGCCTTTGCCGCGTGTAACGTAGCCGATAATCTCCTCGCCGCGAATTGGATTGCAACATCGTGCGCGGTAGACCAGAAGATCGTTCTGCCCCTCCACCTGCAGCGAGTCGGACCCGGTGAGATGTAGCTTCCTCACCGCGTCTGACATCCCAGCCTCGCCGCTTCCTGGCTTGGTCTCGGGGGTGGTCTCGGTCTCGCCCTGGCTGTCAAAGCCCGGCGCCAGCTTGTTCAGAATCTGATGCGCGCTATGCTTTCCCTGCCCCAATGTAGCCAGCAAATCCGCAGCCGTGGCCACGCCATATTCGCCTGCAATGCGGCTCAGGTCCTGGTCGTCGATTTGGCTCATCGGCACTTTGAACTTGCGTGCCTCGTGCTCCAGCAGCTTGCGGCCAATCTCCACAGCCCGGCGTCGCTGGTCCTCATTCAGCCAATGCTTGATCTTGTTCCGCGCCCGCGGGCTCTTGACGAAGGTGAGCCAGTCACGGCTCGGCTTGTGGTCCTTTTGCGTTACGATTTCAACAATATCGCCTGTCCGCAGCTTGGTACGCAGCGGAACCATGCGGCTGTTCACCTTGGCGCCCACGCAGGTGTGGCCGACCTCGGTGTGGATGGTGTACGCAAAGTCCACCGGCGTCCCGTCCGACGGCACCACCACCACCTTTCCCTTGGGCGTAAACGTGTAGACCTCGTCCGGGTAAAGGTCCATCTTCAGGCTGGAGAGGAACTCGTTGGGGTCGGTCATCTCCTTCTGCCATTCGACCAGCTGCCTGATCCAGTTCAGCCGCTCCTCGTCGCGCGCCGTCACTGTGCTTCCCGGGGACTTGTATTTCCAGTGCGCCGCAATTCCTTCTTCGGCAATACGGTGCATCTCTTCCGTGCGGATCTGCACTTCGAATTGATGCCCGCCGGTCCCCATCACCGTGGTGTGGAGCGACTGGTAACGATTGGCGCGGGGAATGGCGATAAAGTCCTTGATTCGGCCCGGCACAGGACGCCAGAGCGTATGGATGAGTCCGAACACCGCGTAGCAGGCGGCCACGTCCTCAGTAATCACGCGGACAGCCAGCAGATCGTAGACCTGGTCGAAGGAAACCTTGGAGCGCTCAATCTTCTGAAAAATAGAGTAGAGCCGCTTGATGCGCCACTCCACCCGTGCCTCGATGTTGTTCTCACGTAACTGCTCCACCAACGTGTCTTCCACGCTGCGCAGAAACTGCTCGCCCTCAATGCGCCGCGCTTCTACGGCCGCTGCAACCTTCTCAAAGCTCACCGGATCGGTGTAGCGGAAGGCCAGGTCCTCCAGCTCGCCGCGCACCTTACCCATGCCGAGCCGGTGGGCAAGCGGCGCGTAGATATCCTGGGTCTCGCGGGCGATCGCCTCCTGCCGGTCGGGCTTGAGGTGTTCGAGGGTGCGCATATTGTGCAGCCGGTCCGCAAGCTTGATCAGCACCACCCGCACATCGGAGACCATCGCCAGCAGCATCTTGCGGACGTTTTCCGCCTGGCGGTCTTCGCGGTTGGCAAACTGGATCTTATCGATTTTGGTGACGCCTTCCACAATGTGCGCCACCTGATCTCCAAATTCGGCGGCAATCTCCTCGTTGGTCGCCGGTGTGTCTTCGACCGAATCATGCAGCAGCCCGGCGGCAATGGCCGTCGCGTCCAGCTTCATCTCCGCCAGAACCTCGGCTACCTCGAGGGGGTGGATGATGTACGGTTCCCCTGACGCCCGCATCTGCCCCGCATGGTGCTGTACGCAAAACTCCCATGCCTTGCGGATCAGGGAGACGTCTTCACTGTGCCGGTTTGCCTGAACGTGGCGCAGGAGGCCTTCAAAACGGACATCGATGGCGCATTGGATCGCTGCCGAATCTGGTAAGGGCGCAGTCGCAAGGGGTTCCCCCACCGATATCGGGGGCGGGACTTGAGCATCAGCCGAAATGGGCTGCCGGACACTCGCCATGCTTCATTATAGGCCGGTCGGGTTTCGCGCGCATGCTCGGCGATCCGTGGGATGTTCCAGGGCCTGCATGCGATGGTTCATGCAGCCCGCCCTGAGGTTAACCTGGACGGAGGCTACGGAACGAGGATTACATTGGTGTGAATTCTAAGTGGAGCAACCAATGATCGACGCCATTCTCGACTTTAGATTCGTAGGTTTTTTATAACTCAATTCGACAGGTTGCGAGATAGAAGCCCATCAAGAACTTATAACTTAAAGCGCCCTTTCTTGAAGAACGATCGGGGTCGTGAGGGAAGAGTGAACGGGCTCATTCATTTAGCAGTCATGAAGGGGGGGTCGACGCAGATTGCGCAATGAAATCATAGACTTTCCTCTCCTGATACTTCGACACGAAGTGCCATCCGGTACTGTGCCAGCCGTCACATCGCGGGCATACCAGAGTAGGTGTAGAGTCCACTTCGGACTGAGAGTTTGACCAATAAACCCGGAATGTCCAGAACCGAGGAACTTACCATGAAACTCCTTCTAGTTATGGCCGCGATCGCGACACTTGCGGTGGGCACAAGCTATGCCGAACAATCCACTTCGAAAGTAACCATCCCCGTAAGCAGGACGACTCCAACCAGCGGCAAGCAAATGTACGTGAGTTACTGTTCGCCGTGCCACGCTGTCGACGGCAGAGGCCAGGGGCCGGTCGCCTCCGCGCTGCGCACGCCACCCACCGATCTGACCGTGATCAGCCGGAACAATCACGGGAAGTATCCCGACTCCCATATTGCCGCTGTGCTTCAGAACGGCGTGCAGATTCCTTCGCATGGGTCAGCCGAAATGCCTGTCTGGGGACCGATTCTTGCTAAGATGGACCAGGGCAACGCCCAGGGCAGAATGCTCAGAATCAGCAATTTGAGCCGTTACTTGGAAACCATGCAGGTAAAGTAGGGGCCGGCGGCCCATTCGCTCCCGGCCAAGGAGCGTATGACAAAGCCGAGGATTCTCCCAACTGATTCGAACCAGAAGGCGCCAAGGACCTCCCGTCCCGCGGCGCCTTTTGTGCGTGCTGGAGGGAAACCTTCCAGCCCGTATGGCCGCAAGCCCGCCCCGGCGACGGAGATGCCGAAGCCATCCCCGCGCAGCACGGCAGCGAAGCCAGGAAAGGATTCCGGCCCCAGACCTTCCGCTAGACCGGTATTGAAGCCCGTTGTGAATTCACAACCCAAGCTACCTGCGAGGCCTGCGGCGAATTCCGCAAAGACCCCCGGAGCCCTCGTCAACCGGCGCGCCGCAGACCGCCTCCGGGAAGGCTATCTGTGGGTGTACGCTTCCGATATTGAGTCGATCACTCTGCCTGCAGGCACCTCTGACACTCCCCCGGCATTGCTTCCTGTGGCCGATTCCCGTGGCTTGCTGTTGGGCACGGCGCTCTACAGCCCGGCCTCGCAGATTGCGCTGCGCATGGTGTCCAGGGAGGCGATTGACGAGCCCGGCTGGCTCCTGTTGTTGACATCGCGACTGCGCCAGTCCATCTCCCGGCGTCGGCGCCTGCTCGACGACCAGACTAACGCCTGCCGCCTGTGTTTCAGCGAAGCGGATGAGCTGCCCGGGCTGGTAATCGACAAATACGGCGACCTCGTAATCGTGCAACTCCTGGCCAAGGGGCTGGATTCGGATTCGGTACGGGAAGTGTGTGTCGCTGTGCTCCGCGAAGAACTTGCACCTGCGGCCATCCTGGAGCGCCCCGACCCACGTATGCGCGAGCTGGAAGGACTGAGCGCGCCGAGCGCCGAGCCACCCTATATCGAGAGCGGCCGCGAAGGCCCCAGTACTACTCAATTCAAGCTCAATGGCCTCGATTTTCAGTACGACGCAAATTCCGGACAGAAAACCGGCGCCTTTCTCGACCAGCGCGACAACTATGCAGCTGCGCGCCGTTGGGCGGAGAAACTGGGCACGACCGCCAGGGCGCTGGACGTTTGCTGCTACCAGGGCGGGTTTGCGCTGCATCTGGCGCAGGTCTGCGAACGGGTTACGGGCGTCGATGCTTCACATGCTTCCCTGCAGGTCGCCGAGCGCAATTATGAGACCAACCGCCGCGCCACGAAGGCTGAAGTCGAATGGGTTGCTGGAGATGCCTTCCAGATTCTCCGCGACTGGTCGGACGCGCGTGAAGTCTTCGACACGATTGTGCTCGATCCGCCGGCCTTCGCCAAGACCCAGCGCGCGGTGGAAGGAGCCATGCGGGGCTACAAGGAACTGAACCTGAGAGCGCTCAAAATGCTCCGCCCGGGCGGCTTGCTTGTCACCTGCTCCTGCTCGCACCATGTTGGGTGGACTGAGCTTGAGGGCTCTGTTGCAGCGGCGGCACTCGACGCCGGTCGCCGCGTGCGCCTGCTGGAGCGGCGTGGGGCTGCATTGGATCATCCGGTAATTCTCAACCTGCCGGAAACAGAGTATTTGAAATGCCTGGTTCTGGAAGTCGAGTAAGAGAAGCCGGTGAATGACGCTGCCAATCAGGCCTGGGCTATCCCCTGTCCAACCCGCGCATGCGGCCAAAAGTGGCCGAACCATCCCCGCAAACCGCGTCGAGAATCGACGGCCTCCAAGCCCGTCGGAGCGGGCTCTGTGCGCATCTGCGCCATCGTATCCTTCACCAGCGCTCGCAGCGACTCCGTTTCAAATGTGCAGGAACGCATATAGGCCGAAACCGTCAGCCCGGCCTCAGCGGCCCGCTTACGCAATTGTGCGCATTCCGCCCAGCTCAACCGGATCGTGATGCTGGCGTTTTTCAGGTTGCGATCATTCGCCGGGTAGACTTCTGGCACGGCTTCCGTTTCCGTCTCAAGCGCTGCGGGCTGCGCCGCTTCAGGGAAAGGCTTCGGATCTGACTCATCCGGTGTTGCCTCAAAGATCCGAATGCGCTCCGCCTTGCGCGGCTGGGTCAGTGAACGGTCAGTGGCGTCGGCTGTCTTATACAGGCTGTGCGTCCGCAGGGCACGCTCATAACTCAGAGTGGCTACATCGTCGGCAAGATCCTCATCCCTCCAGGCCGTCAGCCCCTTTTTCGCCGGAGAAGTGAGTGCAGCCAGCAACACCGCAAACGATGCGGGACCGGTGGACGGCGAAACTGGAACATGCTGCTGCATGGCTTGGAGCATATCTGCTTTGTCGCTGGAGCTGTGAAGGGTTTCCACCCCGAAGTGCCAGGAGAGTTCCAATTTGGGTTGTCCGCTAGTTGCGTGCCCAAATTGAACTGCTCAGCCGGACCCTAAGGTGCAGCCTCAATCTTGATCTCGGTCTGCGACTCGGCTCGCAGGTGCAGCCATACCACGAGCGTTGATCGTCCCAGCGTGGTCACAAGCCCAAAACGGGCATCCTTGCCCCAGGACGTCTGTTTCCCGTCTAGCGTGAGCGTCGGCGTTGCTTCTCCCCAGTTCTCAATCACAAAAGCCGGGTTCACCAGCGGCGAATCCGTGCTCGCCTCGAACGTCAAGCGCAGTTGCGCTGCGCCCTCTGACACCCTTTTCAGGGCAAAGGCCCGCTGTCCGGGGTCGTAGCCCTTGTTCTCGAAGCCGATTCCATCCACATTCATTGCAGGCGGCGAAGCCCAGGACCGCGCCAAATCCACAAGATTCGCAATTGCTGATTCGTGACCCCGGCCAGCATGATCTTGGTCACCGAATCCGCCGTTCGCTGGTACGGCTGACCTTCGATGTGCGACAGCGACGAGTGCGATGGCCGGTCCGGAGCAACCGCCGAAATGCCGCTCGACTTGACCTGCGCCACGGGCCAGTGATTCCACCACTCAAACATCGACGAGCTTTTCTCTCCCGTGTAGGTCGAGAGCATCGGCCTGTCAGGAAGCACAATCTGAAACGGCTTCCATTGCGACTTCAGGTTCACAATCTGGATGTTCGCGCCCGATGGCTGATCGAGCAGCTTGGGCGGATGCAGCCACGAATAGGTATGCGCCCGTCCCTTCAGGTTTAGCAGCGTCAGCGCATCCGTTTCGATATTGTCCTCAGGCCGTGTGCCGGGCGGGTTGATGATGATTGTCTCCTGGAACTCTGGAATGCGTTTCAGGTCAGAGGACCAGGCCACCGTCTTGCGTGCCGCAACCTCGTCCGGATAAACGGTGTAGTAGTCGTCCGCCCAGTCCGTCCAGCCAGTGAGTGGATCGGGATTGGCGCAGGCGTAGTTCTCCACCTCGCACTGCCCATATCGAAAATGAATCACCGTGCGCGCCGGAGTGTTCTCGACAATCCGCACATGCGCGTAACGGTTCTGCTTGTCTGACATTGGCTCGCAATCTTCGCCGCCGGGGCAATTGGGCAGACTCCATGTCTCCACAAATTCGTCGGAGTACCACTTGCCGTTCTCCGTCACCCACGCTGGAATATAGTTCGTTCCCTGCCACGAGACAAACCGCACAGGTCCGTCGTCAAACCGAACCACCACGTCCGAGTCCCTGCCAACCCTGCGCGGAGCATCCCAGAGCGGGTCATACTTCAGCGCGGCATAGGTCGCGCCAAACGGGCCTGTCCCGGGAGGGCCCGAAGGCAATTTCGGATAGGCCAGCGCGTCTTGGCCGGGGGCCGATAAGCGCCTGAACTCCATTTCTACCTGTTCCGGCGACAGAGCTTGGTTGAAGAGGCTTACCTCGTCCAGAATGCCGTCAAAGGAGAACATCACCGGAAACTTTGGGTGTATCCACTGCCCTGGGAGCATTGGGTAGCGAATCCGGCCAAGCAGCAGATCCTCCGCCGCGGCGGCGGCGAATTGCCCCGCGGTGCTGCTGTGCGCAACCGGCCTCCCATCCACAAACAGCGTCAGCCCGCTGGATTGGCCGAATGTCCCCGCGACATGCACCCATTTCTTCAGAGGCAACGGTTGACTGGTCGCCAGGGATTGCCAGCCGGTTCCGATTGCCGCCTGCAGGCCGAGATGTCCAAAGGAGTCGACCCCGAAGAAAAATCCGGAGTTCTCCTCATCGCGCTGGTCCACAATCGGCGCCCAATTCCATGGGTAAGCATCGATGGCAATCCATGCCTCCACCGTGAAGGCCCCACCAAGATCGGGAAGCGTTTTAGCTTTTACGGCGACGCCGGAAGTCTCTCCGTCCAGCCGAAGCGCATTGCCTGCGACTCCCGGAACGCGAAGATAAACCCCTGAGAGAACCCCATCGGCGTGATGCATCTGCTCCGCGGCTCGATCCCCGTCCGCTTCGTCAAAGTGCCACGCCAGCAGGGGCGGCGGTACCTGCGCAGAAATCCACGCGCCAGTTAAAGGCATCGACAAACAAAGCAAAGCAAGCGCAAGCGAACTGGATTGCGAAATCAGGCCATACTTCAGTAAGTGCATCATATCCAGCGAAGTCTACGGCGGACCTAACAAAGGGTCAAGCACGGTGGGTCAGGCCCTGCGCACCACGGCGGGATGCGGCTCCGGCAGTGTCCGCCCAGGCAGCCGCAACAAATCCGATATGGCCTCCGTGCTAAGTGGTCTCGCAAACAGATAACCCTGGCCAAAACGGCAGCCCAGTTGCCGCAGCAGGCTGTATTGTTCGTTTGTTTCGATTCCCTCGGCTACGACATCCATCCCCAGTACGCGGGCAAGTTCAATGATGGTCCGGACAATCTGCAGCGGCTGATCGCCTTCGGTGATCCGGCCCACAAACGAGCGGTCAATCTTCAGCACGTCGAAAGGGAAGGTATGCAGGTGATTGAGCGAGCTGTACCCGGTGCCGAAGTCGTCAAGTAAGAGTGATATCCCGAGGCGGCGGAAGCTTCCCAGAACTTCCAGCGCAACGCCCATATTCGGAATCAAGCTGGACTCGGTCATCTCCAGCCCCAGTTGGCGGCTGGAGATCCCAGTCTGCAACAGCAACGCTTCAACATGGTCTGCCAAGCCGGGCCGGGAGAACTGCCGAGCCGAAAGGTTCACGCAGACACGCAGGGAGGCGTTTCGTGAGTCGTCGCTGCACCAGCGCTTGATTTGGGCACAAGCCTCAGACAGCCCCCAGTCGCCAATCGGGAGGATCAGCCCGTTCTCTTCCGCCAGTGGGATGAAGTCCATCGGCGGAATCAAACCCTTCTCCGGATGTTGCCACCGGATCAGCGCTTCCACACCCACAATCCTGCGAGTTGAAAGGTCTACCTCCGGTTGGTAGTAGAGAACAAACTGGCGCTGATCGAGCGCGCGACGCAAATCCTGCCGAGTAGGCCAAGCCTCGGTTTTCGCGGCTGCCGGTGCCGGATTCCGCACCCGCCGCGTCCCCTGCAAGGCAAGCGCATTGCGCAACCGTCGCAATTCCAGCTGACTGGCGACGAGATCGGCCATGCTCTCCAGCATGTGAAGCTTGCTCGCCGCCATCTCCGGCTGGGCATTGCGGTAGAGAATCATGAGCACACCAATGATTCGGGTGTCTGGTGAACGCACCGGAGCACAAGCAGCAAACGTAATCCCGAGCCGGTCGATTAATACCTGCGAGCCCTCAATCCGAGGGTCCGCTGAGACGTCCGGAATCACGACTGGGCCATTCTCGGCCAGCACAACGTCGAAGATAGAGTTCTGCCGGGGTAGTTCCCGAACAAACTTCCCCGAGCAGGATTTGATCCAAACGCGGCTTTCGTCGGCGAACTCCAGCAATGCTGTACCTGCCTCGAAGTACTCGGCGCAAAGCCGGGTGATCGCGTCATAGCTTGCTTCGGGCTCGGTATCGAGAATGCCAGTCGATACCAGCGCAGCCAGCCGCAAGTTTTCCGCCTCAGAGTCGGTTTTCTCTGTCACCAACGATGCGTTTGGCATTCACTCTCCGGCCTGGCGTTCGTCACGCAAGCTTGATTGTTGCGGTTGGGCCAGAGCGGCCCCAAACTGGGAATGCCTTTCTGGTCCTGCACCTCCCTTATCGGACCGGACTACGAATCGCATGAGGTTACGCGGGCACGAGGCGCATGGGTACCGCGCCTGAATGGCTGATTACCGGTCGAAGTGTTCGCCCTTTTCTGCGAAAAGACCCCGACTACGGATGCATCTTGCCCGTCCGCGGCTGGCCGGTCTCCGTCCACAGGAACGAGAGCTGGTCCGCATCGTCCTGCACCTGCTGGTCCACGCTTACCCCGGCAGAGTGTCCGCCCGCCAGGCTGTAATGCAGCAGAATCGGCCTGCCGCTTGTTGACGCAGACTGCAGCAGTGGCGTCATTTTGCGGGCATGCAATGGATCGACACGAGTATCGCTGTCCCCGGTGAAGAACATCACCGCCGGATAGTTCGTTCCCGGTTTGACGTTTTGATACGGCGAGTACTTGAGCAGGTAAGGGAACTGTTTCTCGTTGTCCGCTGACCCGTATTCGGTGATCCAGTAAGCCCCGACCTTGAATTTCTGGTAGCGGAGCATATCGAGCAACGGATATCCGCACCACACAGCAGAGAACAAGTTGGGCCGCTGGGTAATCGATGCCCCCATAAGCAGGCCGCCGTTTGACCGGCCGCTGATGGCGAAGTGCTGGGGCGACGTGTATTTGTTGGCGATCAGGTACTCAGCTGCGGCAAACCAGTCATCAAAGACGTTCTGCTTCTTCTCAAACATGGCCTGTTCGTGCCATTTTTCGCCATATTCCCCGCCGCCACGCAGGTTGGGCATCGCAAACCATCCACCCTGCTCAATCCACCAGGCCCACTCCGCGCTCCACGCGGGCGTCATGCTCAAGTCAAAACCGCCGTAGCCTGTCATCAGCAGACGTTCGGTCCCGTCCATCTTCAAACCCTTCTTGCCGGCGATGAACATGGGAACGCGCGTCCCATCCTTCGACTTGTAAAACACCTGCTTTAACTCATATTGGCTGGTGTCGAATGCAATCTTCGGCTGGAAGAATACGTCCTTCTTGCCCGTCAACGTATCCAGCCGGTAGATCGTCCATGGCTGAATGAAGGACGAGAAAGTGGAGTAGCCGAAACGATCTGTTGCCCGGCCATATACCGCCGAACCCGATCCGATTCCCTCGTATTCAATGTGACCGGCGGCCTTTCCGTCCAACGTATAGACCGAGGTCTCGGTCTTCACATCCTTGAGCCGCTTGACATAGATCTTTCCGCCCACAATCGACCAGGCATCGATCACATCCGGACCCTCCGGCACAATGGCCTGCCAGGCCTCCGGCATAATGCCCGGATCGGCTTTTAGAATTCTGCCATTGGGTGATTTGTAATCGGTCTTGATGTACCAAGCGCCCTTGGCGTACCGGGTTTGGAAGCGGGAGTCCAGGCCCCAGACCAGCAACTCGAATGGAGAATCCGGCTTGGTCAGGTCGCGAAACACGATGTCCTCACGCCGTGCCGGAACGCCGCGGTTGATGTCGATCACGAGGTAGTGGCCGTCATCGGTGACCGACGATTCGAACAGATCGTTTCCTGTTAGCTCTTCTCCGCGAAACTCGTGACCGAACACAAGCACGTCCTTGGAATTGCGGGTCCCCAGCACATGCTGAAACAGAAGTGTGCCTTGTTTGTCGTTGCGCGAGTAGTAGAGGCTTGCCCCGTTCGGCGCAAAGCTCAGGCTGGAATAGCGCGCGGTGGGCAGTTCGTCCTCCAGCGTCTTTCCCGCCTTCACATCGAAGACTCGGACGCTTGCCTCATCCGCCCCGCCCTGTTGCACCCTGTATGCCAGCAGGTTCCCGTCTCGTGAGACATCGCCGATTCCAACCGATGTGTTTACATCGCGGCTCAGTTTGGCCGGGTCAATCAGGCGCTCGTCCTTGCCCGTCCAGCCGTGGCGCACATAGATGGAAGACTGTTGCTCGCCAGCAATCCGCTTGGCAAAGAAATAGCTGTCCGCGCGCTGGCTTGGGACGCCGACAGAAGACACATTCTCCAGGGCATCCAGGTCGTCCTGAGCCTGGGAGTGGATACGTACCTGCTTCAAGTACCGCGCGGTGTAGGCATTCTGGGCGTCAATGAATGTGCGCGTCTCGGGGCTTTTGGCATCTTCAAGCCAGCGGTAGTTGTCCGTGATTTTGGTCCCAAAGTAGTTGTCAATCACCGGAACAGCCTCAACCGCGGGCGGCGCCGGCAGCGTGATGCCGTCACCGCCATGGATGGTCTGGGCCAGCCCGCCCGACCCGGTTATGACGCATAAAACAAGTCCCAGCCCCAGCATCCGCCGCATGCGTGCCCCCTTGCTCCCGACAGAATACGCGGGCGGCGGCCGGACCTGCACACAATTCCACCGAGCTTGGCCTGTAGAGCCAGCGGGTACTTTTGCGGAGAGCTTCCTACGATCGGCTTTTTGTATGACGACCACCCCGATAGAATCGAAAGAAGTGGCCAGATCGCCCAAATCTCAGTCTTCGCCGCCGCCGTCCCGCTGGTCGCACGCCCTGGGAATGCTCCGCCCTTCGCACAGCCACACTGCCTTCTCGGCAACCATCGTGCTCATGGTTTCGACGTTTCTGTCGCGCATCATCGGCCTGGTAAGAGTGCAATATATTGTCTGGCTCTTCGGACGCGGTGTTGAGGCGGATGCGCTGAACGCAGCCTTCGTGCTGCCGGATATGATCTCCTACTTCCTGGTTGGCGGCGCGGCGTCCATCACTTTCGTGACCATTCTCACCCGCTATCGCGCCACGGGCCGTGAGGTGCAGGGCGAGCGGTCGCTCTGCGTCATTCTCACCACCATGTATATTGTTCTCGGCTCGGCCATCGCATTGGCTGAGATTCTGGCGCCGTATTACATCCACTGGTGGTTCAATGGCTTCAGCCCGGAGAAAGCCGCGCTCTGCGTCCATCTCACCCGCATACTGCTGCCGGCGCAGCTGTTCTTCTTTGCCGGCGGAGTCTTCGGCGCCGTCCTGCTGGTGCGCAAACAGTTCACCGTCCAGGCTGTGGCGCCCCTGATCTACGGCCTGGGAACCATTGTCGGCGGCCTTCTGCTTGAGCGGACCATCGGCGTTTCAGCGCTTGCTATCGGCACAGTTGCCGGTGCGCTATGCGGGCCATTCCTGCTCAATTGGTTCTTCGCCCGCCGCGCGGGCACGCACTACCGCCCAATTCTCGACATGCACGATGAAGGGCTGCGCGAATGGGTGCGGCTCTCGCTCCCGCTAATGGTTGGCGTTTCTCTGGTCACAGCGGACAGCTGGATCATCGCTCATTTCGCCTCGGGAACCAGCGGCACCGTCTCCCTCATGAGCTACGCCAAGCAGCTTTTCACTGGTCCCATGGCGGTATTGGCGCAAGCCGCGGGCGCGGCATCGATGCCCTTCTTCGCCAGCCTTTGGTCCAAGGAAAAGCGCTACGAATTCGCCATCAGCGTTGCCGACTCGGTGTCGCGCGTTGCTGCGCTGGGGCTGCTTGCGGCATCGGGCATGGTGGCCTTGGCCCCACCACTCGTCGAACTGCTCTTTGTCGGCCGCCGCTTTTCTGTCGCGGACGCAAGGGAGTGTGCCGGATTCTTCGCCATCTTCAGCGTCGCCCTGTTCCTGTGGTCGGCGCAGGCGATTTATGCACGTGCTTTTTACGCGGCGGGCAACACCTTTATCCCCATGGCCGTGGGGACGGCGGTAACCCTGGTCTCATGGCCCATCTATGCGCTCCTCTATCACTGGCAGGGAGCTACCGGACTGGCAATTGCGTCGGACCTGGGAATTGCGTTGCAAACCGGGACCATTGCGCTGTTGCTGCATCAGCGGCGCATGGTTTCGCTGGCCAGCCTTGACTTTGCTGAATTGGCTCGCTGCCTGGCAGCCGCGGCGGCTGGCGGAGCCGTGGTGTGGACAGCGCTTTGGGGCCTGACTCGCCTGCCGCTGGCGCTGTTCCACTCGCAGTCGCCGGCAATCATACGCTGGTCCGATCTCGGCCAACTGGTGCTGGGTTGCGTGCTGTGGATGGTCGTGGCCAGGTTGGTTCTCGAAAAGACCGGATCAGCCTTGCCCAGGGTAGCCATGCGCCGCCTTGGGCTGGGGTAGCCCGCATTTCCCAAAGGAGCCGCGATAAGCCAGCATTCAGGCTCTGGCAAAGGATCTGAGGGCCTGGAGGCCCTCAGGACAGCCGATCTGGAGATTGATTACATGACAGCGTCGGCTCCCTCGACCTGAGTAGACTGGTTGCTGCGAAACGACCACGAGCTCGGGAGGAAAGTAGCCGAGCATGATGATTATAGGATGTGATTTCCATCCTCGGTTTCAGAAGATCGCCTTTTTGGACCAGGAGACGGGCGAGTACGGGGAGCGCCGTTTGAGCCATCCGGAAGAGGCCGAGCGATTTTACCGGGCTCTTTCTGGCCGGCAGGTGCGGATTGGTGCCGAGGCCACAGGGAACTTTCGCTGGTTTCGTCATCTGATGGACGAACTGGGTCATGAGTTTCTGCTTGGGGACGCAGGCGCGATCCGAGCCGCCTGTTCACGCAAGCAGAAGACGGACAAGCGGGACACCAGGCATATTTTGAACATGCTGGTGGAGGATCGGTTTCCGGTTGTCTGGCAGCCTTCGGCGGAGAACGACCATGTGCGGCAGTTGCTGCTCCATCGCTGCCGCATGGTGCGGATGCGCACCCGGATCAAGAACCAGCTGGACTCGATGGCCAAGAACGAGGGGTTGTTGAGTTCCAGGGTGTGGTCGCCCAAGCGCCGCAGCGAGATTGAGGCGCTGCCGCTGCCAGGCTGGTATGCGCATCGGCGAGCGGATCTGTTGAGTTTGCTGGACGAGTTGGACAAGCGGATCCGTCCGTTGGACGAGGCGGTGCGGGAGGCGGCGGAAGACAACCAGGAGGCTCGTCTGCTGATGACGCATCCGGGAGTGGGTCCGATTGTTTCGCTGGCCTATATGCTGACCATCGGGGACTGGAGACGGTTTCCGCGGGGCAAGCAGGTGGGAAGCTATCTGGGTCTGATTCCGGTCGAGGAGTCCAGCGGAAGCAAGCGGCGGCTGGGGCAGGTCAGCAAGCAGCGCAGCGTGCTGGTGCGCTGGCTGCTGGTGGAGGCAGCCACCACAGCGCAACGGTACGATGCGAGCTGGCACCGACAGTATGTGCGGTTGTCGATGACCAAGCATCATGGAGTGGCCAAGGTGGCCATCGCCCACAAGCTTGCGGTTCGGTTGTATTGGATGTTGCGCTCCGACGACGACTATAGCAAGGTGGTGGAGCGCGGTTCGCATGCGGGGCAGTCCGTGTAGCGCTGTGGCCTCAGGGCCGAGAGATTGATTGGACGCCGCGTCTCTCTCGATGTTTGAGAGAGTTTGAACAGGCAATCATGGTGTGGTATCGAACCGAATACATGGCTGGTGGAACCAATTGGGTTGCCATCGAAAAATGATTCAACGCAAAGTGCGGGCTTGGGTCGTGGATGCAAACGAAGGACGGTTTTCAACTATGGGTCGAATCTCAGAAAGAACCTGAGATTCAACCCATAGACAATTGTGAAGGTGAGGATTTGCGAAAAACACGCAGAAAAAGAGGCTTGACAAAGCCGACGCTGTCATACACGGCGCTACAGCCTTCCACCACCTGTTTGAAATTCGGGTCAGGGTCCGCTGAACGCGCAAACGCCCCTGCCGACGGCAGAGGCGTTCCCGCTGGTGCAAACCGTTTTGCGGCTAGACCGATTTTGCCGTTTCCATAATCGCCGGCGCCTGACCGGCAGCCTTGGCTTCCGGCTTGCGGATGTCGATGCCGCCCTTGAAGAACGCTCCATCTTCAATGCTGATGCGCGCAGCGGCAACGTCTCCACTCAGCGAACCTTCCGCGCGAATGTCCACCCGGTCCGTGGCCGATACGTTGCCGCGAACCTTACCCAGCACCACGATCTCCCGGGCACTGATATTGGCCGCGACCTGGCCATTGCGGCCCACGGTGACGCGATTTCCGGGCAGGTTGATGCTACCTTCCACTTTACCGTCGATAAAGAGCGATTCCGAGCCGGTAATTTCGCCTTTGATAAACAGGCCTTTGCCGATCGTGGCCTGTTCGCCGGTGGGCGCGGGCGTACGGCTGGGGGGTTCAAAAGATGGTGGGGGAGCCGCCGGCCGCGAAGGTTCCGGGGTGGGCGTAGGGCTGATCGAGCCGGGCTGGTTGGGTTTCCACATTGCGCTCAAAGTATTTCCTTTTCTGTCCTGACAGGACTGGGTTGCCAAGGCAGGGGCCACTGCCACGGGCCCAAATGTTCTGGATATTCAGGAATCGCCAACGAAAAACTCGGTGACCCTGTCAGCGGCCGTGAAATGGATGCTAATCCCTTACGGTCCGCCAAAACGTCTCTTCACCATTATTCTAAGACGGCACCCTGCAATTCAACCAATGGCTGCCGTCACATCCCATGCCGGTAGCCAACTATGACAACAGTTGCAGGCGGTAAGCGCAGGGATCGCGTAGATTTCATGCCGAATCGGCAGCGGCTCGAGCAGACTTTGGGTCCGTTGGCAGTAACTCAAAAACCGGGCAGCCGGGACCGGCCGACCGAACAGCCAGCCTTGCGCAAGAATGGGCTGCTCCAAAGCGGCGAAATAGCTGGCCTGCGCTTCGGTCTCCACGCCTTCCACAATCACACCCAGGTTGAGCGTCAAGGCCATGGCCAGGATCTGGGGCAGGATGCTTTGTGTTACAGCCTCAGTGCCGACGGCCTGGGTGAAAGATTTGTCGATCTTGATGGCGTCAACCGAAAGCTCGCGCAGATAAGAGAGGCTGGAATAACCGGTGCCGAAGTCGTCAATATGAATCGCGTGACCGCACTCGCGGAGCTTGCGAATCGTCTCCTTTGCCACGTCATGCCTGGCGGTCGAGCTCTCTGTGATTTCGATGGTTATGCTTTCGGGGCGAACCGAAGCTCGCTGCAGGGATCGAGCAAGCATGGACAAAAATGTGGGATCGCTCAGGTCGGCCGCAGCCACGTTGATGCTGAGCCGAAACTCCGGCTGAGAAGCCAATTGCGCGGCAAAATCCCGCAAGGAGTGCCGCACAACCAATTCGGTCATCGACCCCACGAACCCTCCCGCTTCCGCGACCTTGACAAACACATCGGGAGAAACGGGCGATCCGTCTTCATCGGTCCACCGGACCAAGGTTTCCGCGCCCACAATGCGTCGAGTCGCAGCACGCACAAGCGGCTGATAAACCACGGACAAGTGATCTTTCTTAATAGCGCTGCACAGTCGTTGCGCCATGCTATGGTCCCGGAACTCAAGGAAGGCCCAGCTAAGCCCGACGAATAAGCCCACAAGCCCTCCGAGCGCAACGGCCACGCCTAAGAGATTCTGGCGGGAATGGAGCAGCTCGGGAGTGGGAGTGTAAGCGGTCATACGGCTCAAGTTGAGCAGGTCGCATCGCGTCACATACAGCGTATCTCCAACCAGGCCTTGCCAATTGCTGTCGATCCTCACTCCATCGGGCGCATGGAATGGAAACCCCGGATGGGTAGGCTCGTGGGTGACGGCATCGATCACTGTCAGGGAACGGTTTGGCGTGATCATGTCCAGGCGCTTGGAGATTCCCGGGTCGAGATCGACAAAGGAATTGCCAATTTGCCTGGCGCTGGCGCGCTGGTCTCCGGCGCCAAATGGCGAAAAATGATTCAGCAACGTCATTCCGCCAGTCAGTGAGACAGTGGGAAGGTGTTGGGTTCTGGGGAGGTTTTCTTTGCCCAGCATCGCCGAGCACGCGATCATTCCGTCGCGAATGTGCCCGGCGTCGCGATAGTCTTCCGCATTGAAAACCAGTTTGCGGAAGAAGGCAATCTCGGCGTCGGAACAGAACCCGTAAGGCGACGTATTCATTGCAGTCAACAAAGTGCGAGCTTCGTCATCCAAAGCAGTGTGCACCGCGATCAACTGTGCCGCATCCCGCTGCAGCTTGTGTTCAGCCATTTCAAATGCGATTGCGAATGCAACGACGAATGCAACGAACATGCCTCAGAGAATGCCAGAGACCATCATGGCCGCTGTCACAAGTGCGCGCTGCTTCAGGCTGCGTTTCATTCGGTAACGGGCCCCAACTTCAACCGGCCGATCCACTTCTCGCGAAGGTTCCAAAGCGCCGGATCCGTCTTGATAGGGCCAGGCGGATAGTGAGATTCAATCTGCTCCGCACCGATGCAGACTGTCAAGGCCATTCAAAATACGAGCGGAGACCGTGGATGAGAGTCTCACACAAAAAAGCTTCCAGTAACTACAACGTTCGAGTGAAGGCAAAAGTTGCTGAACCATGCGATTGAGGAATACGTCCAGGTTCCGCCGCTTCCCAGTAGAATGGGCGCGAAGCAACTTCGGCTCCGCAGCGAGGCCCAGAAATGCACTTACACCCCAGGACGGTCCTTCTTTCTCTTGCATTCCTTCCAACCCTGGTCGCGCCTTTTCCGGCAAATGCACAATCGAGTGCGGCCAGCCAATCGGCCCGGCCGTTTGACATCGTCATCACTGGGGGCCACATCGTCGACGGAACCGGCTCCCCCTGGTACTCCGGCGACATCGGCATTCGCGATAGTCGCATCGCCGCCATCGGCAACCTTGCCGCCGCGCCTCGCAAACGCATCATCGACGCCGCGGGCAAAGTCGTCGCGCCCGGCTTCATTGACATGCTCGGCCAGTCGGAGCAGACCATCCTCGTCGACCCCCGCCTGCGTTCGAAGATCTACCAGGGCATCACCACTGAAATCACCGGCGAGGGCAATTCCGTCGCCCCGGTCAACAACGCCATGCTCGCCGCCGACCATTCCGGCTACGAACACCTTCACATTACCCCGGATTGGCACACCTTCCGGCAGTACTTTGCCCGCATCGAGAAGCAGGGCATGGGCATCAACCTCGCCAGCTACGTCGGCGCAACCTCCGTCCGCCGCATGGTTCTCGGCGACGCCGACGTCCAGCCCACTGAGCTGCAGTTGGAAAAGATGAAGAGCCTGGTCAGAGATGCCATGCGCGACGGTGCTGTCGGCCTCTCCACCGCCCTCCAATACACACCCGCGCCCTATGCCAAAACCCCAGAACTCATCGCCCTGGCGAGCGCAGCAAGCCAATTCGGCGGCATCTACGCCACACACATGCGCGACGAGGGCGACCTCGTCCTCGATGCCGTCGACGAAGCCGCCGAAATCGGCAAGCAAGCCCATATCCCCGTCGAAGTCTGGCACCTCAAGGCCGCCGGCAAGGAAAACTGGGGCCGCATGCCGCAAATCGTCGAGCGGATCGACAAGTTTCGCGCCGAAGGCCTGGACATCAGCGCAAACACCTACGCCTACACCGCCTGGTTCAACACTTTCTCCGCGTTCGTTCCGCCCTGGGCGCACGATGGCGGCGACGCAAAGCTAATCGCCCGCCTCAAAGATCCCGCCACCCGCGCCCGCATTCGCAAAGACATGCTCTCGCCCGACAAAGACTCGGCCGGAGAAGCCTGGGACAACGAGTGGCAGGAGATCCCCGGCCCCGACGCGATCCAGATCGCGGTCGTCCAAAACCCGGATCTCGTCCCCCTCCAGGGCAAGCGCCTCTCCGAAGTCGCCTCACTCTGGCACGAAGACCCCATCGACGCCCTCTGCGACATCCTGATCAAAGACAATGCCTTCACGGAGGTAGCCGTCTTCGGCATGAGCGAGCCCGACGTCGTCCTGGCCCTCAAGCAGCCCTGGGTCTCCATCGACAACGACTCCCAGGGTACCTCGCCCGAAGGTATTTTGGGACAGGAACACCCCCATCCGCGCGCCTATGGAACTTTTCCGCGGATCCTGCGTAAGTATGTACGGGAAGAGAATCAGTTGACGCTGCCCGATGCCATCCGCAAGTTTTCCGCGCTACCCGCGCAACGCATGAGGCTTATCGACCGAGGCGTCCTGAAGCAGGGTATGTGGGCCGATGTGGTCATTTTCGACCCCGCCACCATCCGCGACAAAGCCACCTTTGAAGACCCCAACCAGTTTTCTGAAGGCATGGAGTATGTGCTGGTCAACGGCGTGCCCGTAATCGCGGGCGGCAAAATGACCGGCGCTCTTCCCGGCAAAGTGCTCCGCGGACCCGGCTATGAACCGGCGCGCGTGCCTTAAAGCGCCGCTCCCAGGAGCGACGTGCGCGGCAACACTGCGCTTGCGTCCCTATGAGGCCCAAAATTCACTCGCACAACCCATGCAGTTCGATTGAGGCGACTCAATCAAGGAGAAAAGAAAGTCATGGATTCAACAGCTGTTGATCCGGTCATCCGATACGGATGGGTACTCGTACTCATCCTCATCCTCATCCTCCACAAGGCGATCCTCCGCATGTTCTTCGGAACGGTGATTGTCCGCCAGGACGAGATTGGCATCGTCAACAAGAAGTGGGTGCTGGTGGGCAAAAACCGCACCCTTCCCGACGGCGCCATTGTCGCCCTCAACGGTGAAGCGGGCCTGCAAGCTGACACGCTCGCCCCAGGCATTCACTTCGGCCTCTGGGCATGGCAGTATGCCGTCACCAAGGTCCCCTTCACCACCATCGACAAAGGCCACATAGGCATCGTCGAAGCGCGAGATGGGCATCCGCTCTCTGGCGGCCGCGTGCTCGCCCGCACCGTTGTTTGCAACTCCTACCAGGACGCGCGCGCCTTCCTGACCAGCGGCGGCGAGCGCGGCCCGCAGATCTCCATCATCCCGCCGGGAACCTACCGCATCAACACCTCGCTCTTCCAGGTCGTTGCAGTCGATGTCCTTGAGATTCCCGACAATATGGTAGGCGTCGTCACCACCAAGGACGGCGAGCCCCTGGCCACCGGCGAAATCGCCGGCAAGGAGGTTCCCGGCCACAACATGTACCAGGACGCCGAGGCCTTCATCACCAACGGCGGCCACAAGGGTCTTCAGGAACAGGTGATTCTGGCCGGCCGTTACTTCATCAACCCGCGCTTTGCCACCGTTGAAACTAAGCCAATGACTGACGTCCCCATTGCCAACGTCGGCGTGGTCATTGCCTATGTGGGCGACGAGGGCAAGGACGTCACCGGCGACGCCTTCAAGCACGGCAACCTGGTCAGCCGCGGCCAAAAAGGTGTCTGGTTCGAACCCCTCGATCCGGGCAAGTACCCCATCAATACATTCACCCACAAGGTGGAAATTGTGCCCACCGCCAACATCGTGCTCAACTGGGCGACCGGCAAGAGCGAAGCCCACAAGCTGGACGAGAAATTGTCGACGATTACTGTCCGCTCCTCTGACGGATTCACTTTCAACCTTGACGTCAGCCAGATCATTCACATTCCGCGCAACGACGCCCCCAAGGTCATTGCCCGCTTCGGAACCATGGCCAACCTCGTAACCCAAGTCCTGGAACCCACAATCGGCAACTACTTCCGCAACGCCGCTCAGACCTCCGATGTGATCGAGTTCCTGAAGAAACGCAGCGATCGCCAGATGGAAGCGAAAGCGGCTATCGGCGCAGCTCTCACCGAATACAACGTCAACGCCATCGACACCCTGATCGGCGACATCGCCCCGCCGGAAGCGCTGATGAAGACGCTCACCGACCGCAAGATCGCTGAACAGGAGCAGGTCACCTACAAGACCCAGCAACTCGCCGAAGAGACCCGCAAGGATCTCCAGCAGGCACGCGCGATGGCCGATACCCAGGCCCGTGTCGTGGATGCCGAGCGCTCCGTCTCCATCGCCGAATTCGCCGCGCAGGTGCAGGTCAAGCAGGCCACCGGCTCCGGCCAGTCAAAGACCATCAACGCCGAAGCCGACGCGCGCGTCCGCACCATCAGCGCGGAAGCCGAAGCCCGCGCTAAAACCATCAACGCCGAAGCCGATGCGAACGTGGTCATCACCGTAGGCAACGCCGACGCGACCAAGGCTCTGGCCGTGGGTACCGCGGAAGCCGATGTCATCAAGATGAAGATCGACTCGATGGAATCAGGCAACTACGCCCTCGTGCAGGTAATGCAGGCCCTTGCCGCAAACAAAGTGCAGCTGGTCCCGCAGATTGTAGCCGGAGGGGGCGGAAGCCAGGGCGGCACTCTGGTGGATGTGCTCCTGGCCAACCTGCTCCGCGACAACATGAAGCCTGTAGGCAATGTACCTTCCCCGCCGCCAACCGATCAGAAGTAAGAACCATACAGGGATCCGGGCGGCCCGCCCTTGGCTCAGTTCGATCGCGCCGAGGGTGGGCCAGCTTTTCTGAGCAGTGCTCCCGTGATCGGACCGGCGGATCACGTGGATCTGGCGTTGGAGAAAAAGGCGCACACTTTCCTGTTGCTTTCCAAAAGGAAGCGTGTCATTATTCCTGTTGGAAACCTAAAGGTGGTGCTCCCGATGAAAGAGAAGCCGGATGTCTTGCAGGGGACGCTGGCGCTTATGGTGCTGAGGACGCTGGATACGCTTGGACCGCAGCACGGCTGGGGTATTGCCCGGCGCATCGAGCAGATCAGCGGCGATCTTCTGGCAGTGAATCAAGGCACTCTCTACCCATTGTTGTTGAAGTTGGAGCACGAAGGCTCGATTGCCTCGCAATGGGGCGCATCGGAAAACAACCGAAAAGCCCGGTTCTATCGCCTGACCGCAGCTGGCCGCAGGCAACTACACACGGAAACCCGCGATTGGGAGCAAACCGCGGCCATCATCGCACGCTTCTTCACTGTCAATGCGGAGGATCTGCCGTGAAATTCTTTCGTCGTCTGTTCATAAGGCTCTCGAACTTCGCCACCAGCCGGCGGGCTGACCAACGGTTGCAGGAAGAGATCGCCGAGCATCTCGCGTTACAGATCGAGGAGAATCTCCGCGCAGGGATGCCGCCGGCGGAAGCGCGCAGGCAGGCTGCACTCAAGCTTGGTGCGGCACAAGCCATTCGCGAACGCCACCACGCCGAGCAAAGTCTTCCGTTTATGGAGAACCTGTTTTTCGACCTGCGATACGCGGTTCGCATTCTCGGAAAATCCCCTGGATTTGCCTTCATTGCGATCGCCACAATGGCGCTTGGCGTGGGAGCGACGACCGCGATCTTTAGCGTGATTGACGCCACGCTGCTTCACCCTTTGCCGTATCCTAACCCCAGCGAACTGGTTCGCATCCAGGACGATCTCCCCGGAGTAGGTGCGCAGGGCGTCGGTATCTCCGTCCCTGAGTGGAGGGACCTCGAGGGTTCCGGGATATTCCAGTCCGCGTCGATTACAGGCACTGGCGCCAACGTGAACCTCACCGGCAGTGCACAGCCCCTGCGTCTCAGCTTCAAGCAGGTCACGCCGAATTACTTCGAGGTCCTCGGTGTAGACGCGCAGTTGGGCCGTGTATTCGATCCTCGGGATACCTCTCCTGGCTATAACCTCGAGGTCATTCTCAGCGACGGGCTCTGGAGGAGGGAATTCGGAGCCGACCCGCGCGTACTCGGCAAAACAGTGCGCCTGGACAACGACGAGTATCACGTCGTGGGCGTCATGCCGCGCGGTTTTCGCGATCAGGGCTCAACCAGCGATGAGCAGAATGTGGAGCTGTGGCTGGGCGCCGGCTTTGCCGGTGTGCCGTTTCCGCCCCCACTGCGCGAATCACGTCTGCGGAGCCGCGTGGTCATCGCGCGCGTGGTGCCGGGTCTTTCGATTGCGGCCGCACAGGGGCGCCTCGATCAACTCGTCGCCTCGTTGAAAAAGCAATATCCGGCAGAGTACCCGGCCCAGACCGCATGGACCGTGCGCCTGATTCCGCTCAGCGAAACCGTGGTTGGCAGCGTGCGCCAGTCCCTCATTCTGCTGTTTAGCGCGGTAGCGTTGGTCCTCCTGATAAGTTGCGTCAACGTTGCCAATCTGTTGCTGGCCAGGGCCAGCGGGCGCAGTCGCGAGATAGCGGTTCGTCAGTCGCTGGGAGCGCAAAAAGGCCGCCTCATCCGCCAGCTCCTGACCGAGAGTCTGCTGCTGTTCCTGCTGGGTGGGATCGCCGGTTCCGGCATTCTCTTCTGCACCCAGCGTTTCCTGCTGCGGCTTGTTCCAGAAAGCCTGCCGCACCTTAACGCCATGTCGATCAACTGGCGCGTGCTGGGATTTTCTGTGGCCGTCTCCGTCGCAGCCGGAACTGTCTTTGGGCTTGCTCCCGCGTGGCTCATGAGCCGTCTTGATTTGACGAGTACGCTGAGGCAGGAAGGACGCGGGGCGAGTGGGTCACATGGTCGCTCCCACACCCGGAAGATTTTGGTCATCAGTGAATTGGCTGTCTCCCTGGTGCTGATGGTCGCCGCGGGGCTTCTGCTGCGCAGTTTCTGGGATCTGTTTGCCGTGCAGCCCGGCTTTAACCCCGACCGGGTCATGGCCATTGAGACCTGGCTTCCGGGTCCCAACGATCCGACGACGGACCCATATCAGACTGCCACGCAGGAATCGGTGTTGCTGCGCGAAATTCTCAGGCGCAGCCGGACCTTGCCCGACGTGCAGGAAGCGGCCATCGGCGACGAAGCCTCTCTTCCCCTGGGCCATAGCGAGCCCGGCCGGCTGCCATTGATTCGCGAAGGGATCGAGACAATGGACAATCAGGCTCCCGTGATCGAGAGCCCCATCGTTTCGCCGGAATACTTCCATCTGTTGGGCATGTCGCTCTTGCGCGGGCGTCTTTTCAGGGACCAGGATATTGAGAGTACGCCCCAGGTTGCAGTCGTCAATCAGGCCGCCGCACGCGCCTACTGGCCAAATCAAGACCCGCTTGGCAAACGCGTCCGTTTGCCATTGAATACCCGCGGGCTTTCGAGCTCTGCAAAGCCAGCCTGGACCACGATTGTGGGGGTGATTGCAGATGCCCGCACGGAATCGCTGGCGGACGCGGGAATTCCGCAGATATATCGCAGCGTGTACCAGCACGGCTCCAAAGAAGTGGCTATCTTCCTTCGCGGACAACTTGATCCCGGCGCTATCTCCGCACAAGTGCGTGAGCAGGTCCAGGCCGTTGACGCGACACTTCCCGTCTTCCATGCCGAGACTCTGGATCAGGTGCTCTCCACCTCGCTTTCCGTGAGGCGATTCTCGATGGAAATGGTCGCGCTTTTTGCGTCAACTGCCTTACTGTTGGCCGGGCTCGGAATCTACGGAACTATTTCCTATGTTGTAAGTGAACAAAGACGAGAGATCGCGATTCGTCTTGCTCTTGGCGCACAAAGAGTTAACATCCTCAAGATGGTCCTGCGCCAGGGCTTCACCCTGGCTGCCATAGGCGCCGGCGTGGGCCTGGTGGGAGCGCTCATTGTCTCTCATCTCATGGCCGGGCTGCTCTACGGGGTGTCGCCCACCGACCTGCCGACGTTTGCCGGCGTCACCTTCGTGCTTACAGCAGTTGCGCTCGGTGCCAGCTACATCCCAGCGCTCCGCGCCATGCGCCTCGATCCGATTACTACGCTCCACTCCGAATGATCCATTTACAGAGCTCCGTAACCCGTCTTTGAGTGTTGTTGGCACCGGAATTGCTGTGTTTGGACCGCTCATTCACTCCGCAGCGGTTTCAGAGGTCGATTCCCGGCAATTGAAGAATTGCGCGCGATCCGGCGGCTGACACTTGAACATCTTCCGGAGAGTTTCGGCCTTTCTACGAGCCGGAAGGGGAGTTTTCCGCTGAATCCCAGTTCGAATGGCGACCAGAAAAGGGGGCGAGAGCGGATCCAAACTGAGGAATCTTAAAGTCTTCTTCCCGTGCGGTGTTGTTTGTGACATAATTTGCTGGCTCGCTTCTCCTCCCCTTCAATCTGCCTTTCCGTCAAGTGTGCAAGCGAAAAAGAGAGCAAGCGGAACCCGTTCAGCGCCTATCTTCCCTGAACGTTCGAGGTCAAATGAGCAACATTAACGGCAAGGTCTACGCGATGAACGCCGTGACTCCCATGAAGACATGGAAGACATGGATTTTGCGGACGATTTTCTTTGTGCTGGGCCACGTGAAACCCTTGCAGAATGACCTGATCGACCTGTCCTTTATCGAATTCGCACGTTGGGTTATTGTCCCGCGCAACGCTTTCCCTTTCCTGAGAAGCGGGCAGGTGCAGGAAGATCTGAAGTACGATTACCTGCTCTTCTTCAGCAACTTCAACGGGACCTGGAACCAATATATCGATGCCTTTTCCGCAGTGTTGAGCAAAGGACTTAACCTGATTTGGCGATGGAGTGAGAAGTTTCCCGGCTCGGTTCCGGTGACGATTTTCAAGGAGTACATCGCCCGCGTTCAGTTTGATACGGATTATTACTACACTGCTTATCCCAATGCTACTGCGAATGATGTGAATTCAGCACACATCGTGCAGGCCTCGCTGGACAGTCTAAGTCTCGACGCCGGAAAGTACACCCCGGAGCAGTTTGCCGTGGCGTACCTTCGCTTCGTGCTGCAAGTTCAGACTCACCTTGGTGAAACTGGCGAAGCTCCCATTGCGGGATAGAGGAGACATCGATGCCAAACCAGAACGGCAGTGTTTACGGACTTACGATTCTCTCGCCGATCATCGACGATGAGAGGGCCACGCCCTCTCACGATCTGCAGATTCGCAACTATCTGGCGCACCTCTCCACTCGTGAGGAGAGCCCTTTTGCGCAGGCGCCAGGGACACATCTCGCGCGGCTGGTTGTGATGGATGACGTGATTTATGTTGGAGCGCCGGCTTGTGAAGAGCACCTGAAATCGAAATACCTGATCTTCGAGTCAAACTGCGATGGCGATTTGGACGGCTATCTTTCCGGCCTTGCCACAAGCATTCCAGATCACCTTGACGCGGTCTGGAAACACTGCGTCGGCTACCCTGGCGCAGCCAACCATCAAGCCTTCGTTGAGTACATGAAAGCCTGCCAGCTGGAAACCACCTTCTTCTTTGCAGCCGTTAACGACAAGACTGTCAACCAGACGCTGCGCGCCCTTCAGACGCAGAGCGCCGTCGCCGACTTCATTGCAAGCCACCAGGGCGCGGATTCGGCCACCCTTCAACGCGAATTCCTGGAGTTCGTGGCCCATCTCAAAGCGCTGCCTCCTCCCCGACCGGGTTCCATGGGCCCTCACCGCGACATCAAGACAGGCGGCCGAAATGAGTAAGCTCAATGAGACCGACGTTCAGGGCTTTGTGCTGCGCGGCTACAACCTGCCCGTTGCGCGCTATCTCTTTCTTCACTTCGAAGACGCGCAACGTACGCGCAAGCTGATCGGCAGACTGCTTCCCGAGGTAACGACGGGCCAGCGATGGGACGGTGGCAAGCCAGACAGTACGGTGAACATCGCCTTCACCCACCGCGGCCTGCAGCATCTGGATTTGCCGGACGTGACATTGCTGAGCTTCCCCGTTGAGTTCCAGCATGGAATGAAGCACCGCGCCGGGATTCTTGGAGACTGCGGTGTGAACTCGCCCGACCATTGGGAGAAGGTGTGGCGCGAGGACCGCGTTCACGCCTGGATTGGAGTCAACGGCCAGACAACAGAGGCTCTCGAAGCCTGCTGCGCCAACATTCAGTCGCTCATCGAGGAGGCGGGCGGGGCAACGATAGTCGACACGCAGGATGCCGCTGCCGTTGTGAAGAATGGCAAGCCGACCACCAGCGAACACTTCGGCTACACCGACGGCTTCGGCAATCCTGATTTCATTGGCATAGAACGGAGCACCCAACCCGGACAGGGCAAGCTGCTACCCAACGGAACCTGGGCGCCCCTGGCAACGGGCGAACTGCTGCTCGGATATGCGGACGAAGCAGGCGAACTCCCGGTGGCCCCGATACCGCATCTTCTGGCCAGCAATGGGACCTTCATGGTTTATCGCAAGATGCACCAGAATGTCGCCACCTTCCGAGCTTATCTCGACAGGCAGGCAGAGCTTTACACGGGAGGCAAAGAGAAGCTTGCCGCCAAGTTCATCGGACGCTGGCGAGACGGTACGCCGCTCGAGCTTTCTCCCGACAAGCCTGACCCGAGCATTGTGCAGGATCCGAACCGCAGCACCGATTTCACGTATGGCGGCGACGGCGAGGGCACACGCTGCCCCATTGGCGCGCACATACGCCGCGTTCATCCCCGCGACGCATTCGGTTTCAACGGACAGCTGATCAACCGTCGACGCATTACCCGCCGCGGACTTCCGTATGGGCGTTTCGTTCCAGAAGGCGAGCCAGTCTCCGACACAGAAGAACGCGGCATCATCTTCATGGCGCTGAATGCGAGCCTTTCGAGGCAGTTCGAATTCGTCCAGCAGCAATGGGTTCAGTATGGCAACGATTCCCATCTCGGCAATGACAAAGATATGCTGATTGGAAATCACGGCGGCCGCGGCAGATTTGTAGTACAAGGCGAGGCAAGCGTCACGAATCCGCCCTTTGTCTGCAGCGGTCTTCCTGACTTTGTTGAGCTGCGGGGCGGAGACTATTTCTTCCTGCCCAGCATCACAGCCCTGGGAATGATTGTGATGGGGCTTGTCGATCCCCGCTAAAGCCTTGCTGGATGCAGGCAAAATTGGCTGGAGCGACAATGTTTCGAAGTTCAGAAATCTCAATGCTTGAGCACAGGCCATGGATGAAGGAATTCAGAAAATCGAACAGGGCGCCAAAAAAGGATGGCCGGTCGTCATGGCCTGGGTCGGCGGTATTACCGCGCTGATCGGACTGTTCGCCAGCCTCGCCGGAGGTTTCGAGTGGTTGGTGAACCACAACAAGCTGAAGGCTGAAGTGCAGGCAAAGATGACTTTGGCGCAGGCGCAGGCAAACCAGGGAGAGTACCAGGCTTCTATCGAAAGCGATGGTGAAGTCCTGAAGGCGGACCCCCTTGACCGTCCTGCCCTCGATCAGCAGCTGAACACCGCAATGCTTTGGGTGGAAGACTTTCACGTCGCCGTCCCGGAGGATCAGAGCGCGGCAAATCCAGCCGCGCTTGCGCTAGACCAGATCTTCCCTATACTCGACGCCGGCCTGGCCCGGAGCAAAGGATCGCTCGCCGCGGACATTCAGGCTCACATTGGCTGGGCTCACTGGCTCAACCAGCACATTGCCGAACGGGAGTTCGGGACTACCGCTGAAAAGAACCTTCGCGCGGCGTTGGCTTCGGATCCATCGAATGTATACGCCAACGCGATGCTGGGCAACTGGATGCTTCAGAACGGCGGAGATTTTGCTGAGGCCACTCAGCGCCTGGACGTTGCCGTTGCGACTGGCAAAGCACGGCCATTCGTAAGAAAACTTCAACTTGGGGGCCTCCTTTACATTGACCAGAAGGGAGCGAGAGCCGCACTGCTCAGAGCCGTAAATGACATGCGCAAATCCGGTGAGCCGGTCGATGAATCTCTCAAAAGGCGCATTCTCGGCTTCTGTTTCGACGCCGTAATCGTCGACTCCAGCGAACTCGCAGAATCGCTCTCGGCCTTGCCTCCCGATGAAACCTGGAAGACCTATTTGTGGCTTGACAACGTGCCGGGAGATACGAAGAGCCAGAAAGTGGTCAGTGACTTCATTTCCGCGAATCTGCTGGAGCTGGCAGGCAAACGAAAAGAAGCTCTGGAGAAATATCGCGTGTTGCAACAGCAACTGATGAGCCGGCCAGGCTCACTCAAGAACGCAGTAGACGCGGCGATCGCGAGGGTTTCCCAGGGCTAGCGCTTGATTCCATCGCCCCATTTGCCGCCGCCGGCGCGGTTAATGCCCTAAGCTTGACTGATGGACGACCGCGAACTCCTTCGCCGCATTGCCCGCTCAACCGGGCAGAAAGCCGGCTACAAGCAACTGGTCAGGGAATTGAGCCTGGGCGGCGGAATGCAGCGCCGTCTGCTGCTGGAGCAACTGGCCAGACTGACCGCGCGCGGCGCTCTGGTGAAGCTCGACCGCGAGCATTGGAGCATTCCGCGAACCGTCTCCACGACTGCCGGCACGCGCGATAACCTCGCCGCAGGACGCCTCGACCTGCACCGTGACGGCTATGGGTTTGTCCGGCCGAACGCGCGGCATGCGACAGGGCAGGAGGATATATTCATTCCGCCGCCGGAGATCAACGGCGCCATGCAGGGCGACCAGGTGCTGGTCGAGGTGGAACCGCCCAAAGCTGACGGCCGCCGGATGGGGCGCATCGTTCGTGTGCTTGAGCGGCGCAATCCGACTGTAGTCGGGATCTTCCACTACGCGCGTTCCGACCGCCAGGAGGGACACAATGTCGCTCCCTTCGACGAGCGGATGACGCAGCAGATCCTCATTCCATTCGGGCAGGAGGTTCCGGAGGCGAAGGAAACGGCAACGCCACACCGCGTCCTCGGCGCGGATGCTACGGCAGCCTCAGTCCACGACAGCGACCCCAACAATCTGGAAGGCCTGGTGGTGGACGTGGAGATCACCAGCTGGCCTACGCCGACGCGGCCTCCAATCGGACGGGTGATTGAGGTACTTGGCGATCCCGACGATTTCGGTGTAGACGTGGAGATGATGATCCGCAAGCACCAGCTGCCGCGGGTGTTTCCGGAGAAGGTGCTGGCTGAGGCGCGCAGCGTGGCACACCTCGACGTGGAGGAAGTCGCGTCTCGCCGAGATTTTCGGGAGCTACCGATCGTCACCATCGATGGTGAAACGGCGCGCGACTTCGACGATGCTGTCTTGGTGATGGACCGTGCCGATGGGGGCTACGAGCTACAGGTACATATCGCCGATGTCGCCGAGTATGCTCGCGCGGGCACGGATCTCGACCTGGAAGCGCGCCTGCGCGGAACCAGCGTCTACTTCCCGGATCGCGCCATTCCCATGCTGCCGCAGGAGCTATCGACAGACATCTGCAGCCTGCGTCCCGGCGAAGACCGGCTGGTGCTGAGCTGCCTGATGCAGCTTGATTCCAGTGGCCGCATCGAAGGCTACGAGATCGTCGAAGGCGTCATCCGTTCGGCGGCGCGCATGACCTATACCGACGTGCACAAGATTCTGGAAGGCGATGCAGAGACCCGCGAGCGTTATTCAGCCCTAGTGCCGAACTTCGAGCGCATGCGTAAGCTGGCTGGCCTGATGAACCAGCGCCGGTCTGACCGCGGCAGTATTGACTTCGACCTGCCGGAACCGGTGATCGAGTTTGACGAGCATGGCCAGATGCGCGGCGTGACCAAGTCGGAACGCACCTGGGCCAACCGGTTGATTGAGGAGTTCATGCTGGCCGCGAACGAATGCGTTGCCACGTGGCTTGAGGATCTGGGAGTACCGTCGATTTACCGCATTCACGAGAAGCCCGAGGCACGCCGGGTCGTGCAGTTTGAGGAACTGGCGGCGGCTTTTGGCCACTCGCTGGGGCTGGGCGCGTTGCCGGTAAAACGCATTCAGACCCGTGGCGACAGGCGCGACGCGCAGCGCAGGGGCCGCAACGTGCGGACTTACGAGTTGCCGGAGGATATCGCCGTGACGCCGCGCATGTATCAGAAGCTGGCCGCGCGCATTGAAGGCAAGCCGGAAGAGCGAATTCTCAGCTACCTGATGCTGCGGTCGCTGCGCCAGGCGCGGTACTCGGAGATCAACGAAGGCCATTTCGCACTTGCTGCGCCCAGCTATACGCATTTCACATCCCCGATTCGCCGCTATCCGGACCTGATCGTTCATCGCATCACCAAGGCGCTGCTTCGGGAGGGTGTGCGCGGCGAGGGAGTTGTGGAGCAGGGGCGGCATAGTTCACCGTGGACGCATCCCCACGAGGGGCTGGCCGGTCTGCACATTACCAAGCCGCGCAAGGCGGCGGCCACGTTCCACGGCGAACCCCCGATTCCGGAGGCCGAGCTGGCGCAGATTGCCGAGGAGACCAGCTTGACGGAGCGCCGTGCCGCCGAAGCCGAACGGGAACTGGTGGAATGGAAGAAGGTTCGGTTCATGCAGGACCGGGTGGGCGAGGAGTTCGCGGCGCTGGTGCTGAATCCGACGAAGTACGGGTTGTTTGTGGAGCTGACCGACTTGTTTGTCGAGGGGCTGGTGCCCATCGATACGCTGCGGGACGATCGCTATACCTGGCGCGAGAATACCCACGAGATCATCGGTGAGCGCTGGGGACGGAAGTTCCGGGCCGGAGACAGGTGCCAGGTGATTCTGGACCGCATATTGGCGCAAGAGCGCAGGCTACAGTTCTCGATCGTGGAGGAGGGGATTCCGCTTACGGGGAAGAAGCCTGCCGCTTCTCCGGCAAAACCGAAAAATGACAAGCGCAAGGACGTGCGAACGCCGGCTTCCAAAAAGAAGAAACATTCCGCGCGTAAGGGCAAGCGGCGCTGAGGATTGATCTGTCCACAGCGCCGGCTTGAGAGTAATCCGGCGGGTCAGGCGCCTGCCTGTTTAGCCGCCAAAGGGCCAAGGACGGGGATGGTGAAGCGTTTGCCCTGGAAGGCCTGGATCATCACGATGAGCCAGAGGATGAAGAATCCGATCCCGACTAGTGGGAACAGGATGATGTCGAGGAAGTTGATGAATGGGATCATCCCCACGATCACCAGGGCTACCCAGATTACGAACCAGCAAATAGCGAGGAAGATCGATTGCCAGGCGTGGAATTTGACCTTGGGGTTCGTGTTGTAGGGTGCAACCACCAGGAAGATGATGGCTGGGATGAAGGTGAGGTAAGCGACGCCGCAAGCGGCATCCTCGCTGAGTCCGGTTGCTACAGTTTCTTCGGCCATGGGAGCTCCTTTTGAGATTCTTGAATGACTGCGATGCCGGGCAACAGGGGCTCACAACAAGGTGAGCAAAGGCGATAAACGCAAGACGCGAATTCCTATGAATGGGCGTGAAATTGAGACAAGATAAGAGAAGCCCGGAAGGTGCGGTTTGTCAAGAAAGAATTTGCAAAGAATGCCTGCAGGCGTTGAGTTGCCTTGGATTGACCGAACGGCGGGGTATCGAGCGGAGGCTTCAGTTGGTCTGGAAGAGAGGGCCCATGGCGGGTTGCTGCTCTTCGAGCAGCTGCGGATCGTTGTTGCGGACATTGCCGACCCGATCGCTGACCGGCCAGGCGCGCATCTCTTCGGCGGGGAACGGGCGGAGCAGGTCCAGCGGCGGGCGTGCCGGGTCGCCGGGGTCGAGCCAGCGGTCGTAGTCGCGCGGCTCCAGGATAACCGGCATGCGGTTGTGGACGGGTTCCATCAGCTCATTCGGGTCGGTGGTGAGGATGGTGAAGGTTTCCAGGGTTTCCGGACCTTCTTTGGATTGCCACCGCTCCCATAGGCCGGCAATCGCGTAAGGATTGCCAGACTTGAGGGCGAAGGCGAAGGGATGTTTGGTCTTCTTGTCGATCCGCTGCCACTCGTAAAAGGCGTCAGCGGGGATAAGGCAGCGGCGTTTCTTGAGAGCTTCGCGGAAGGCCGGTTTGGAGGCGACCTCCTCGGCGCGGGCATTGATGGTGGTGTAGCCGAACTTGGCGTCTTTGGCCCAGAAGGGAACCAAGCCCCAGCGCATTTGCGCGAACTCACGAGCGCCCGAGTCGCGGTTGAGACGCACGACGGGTTGCATGCTCTGCGGAGCGGCGTTGTAGCTGGGCGCAAACCACGGCATGTCTTCGAGTTCTACGCCAAACCAGTCGGCGAGAACTTCCTGGGTTGATTTTCGAGCGAATCGGCCACACATGATTTCAAAAGGATAAGGCTAGAGAGCCCGCTAAGGCATCATTCTTGCCTCAAAAACGAGTGCCCCAGGTTGATTTCCGCTTCTTGGTGGACCGTAAGTCTTTTGTTTTGATACGTAGATATAGGTTTTTTCGGCGTAAAGCTTGTGGATTCATGGGATTGCAGCGAAAAGGGGGGG
>Ga0302319_10003020_pt1 | contig 35632 bp, 29 predicted proteins | sample Bog_T0_2_FD_203319 | JGI IMG/M metagenome (GOLD analysis project Ga0302319, IMG submission 203319) | Peat permafrost microbial communities from Stordalen Mire near Abisko, Sweden - Bog_T0_2 | ecosystem: Environmental > Terrestrial > Soil > Wetlands > Peat | place: Sweden: Abisko, Stordalen Mire...
CACCATGAGCACAAAGGTGAGGCGAAGACCGAACTCCTCGCGGATGAGGTCGCTGAGACCCTTGCCGGTGACCACGCCCATGCGGGCGCACATTTCCTGCACCACGATGAGGGCGATGGTGATGGGAATCATGGTCCACAGCAAGGTATAGCCGTACTGCGCGCCAGCCTGGGAGTAGGTGAGGATGCCGCCGGAGTCGTTGTCAACGTTGGCGGTAATGAATCCGGGGCCGAGAACGGCCAGGAACAAGAGTATCCGGATTCGCCAACGCTTACCCATGCTCGCGGGTTCCTAAGGGGGATTCATCCAGAGTTTCCTCCCTGACCATAACAGGCTAGACCGGGGTGAGGCGAACGGCGCGAGCGGGCGGCAAAAGGATTTTGTTGACTCTTCCGGCGCCTGTGCGAGATGGGCACGCGCGGGCTTGAGCAGGGACTTTGCCGCTTCATGAGCCGTGCGATGCGCAGCAGGTGAAAAGCGACGAGGACGGCCTGTCGGCGCTCCGCGAGCCAGGGCCAAGGTTCAGCAGCGGGCGGGGAATTCTGTTGCGCGGCGTTAAGTACCGTGGTACATTGGTACCAATGTTGTACGGAGGGTTCCATGGCTCAAGAAACGCAGAATCGCAAACCTATTGAAGTTGAACGCGTGCAGACCGGTGTGCGCATTGAAAAACGCCTGCTGAAGGTGCTGAAGGCCATTGCCGAGCAGAAAGACCTGACTCTCGGCGACCTGCTGGAGGGCATCGTGCTTCATGCGTTTGAAAACAAGGCGCCGTTCTCAGAGCAGACGGTTGGGGAGATTGAGCAATTCAAGAAGCTCTACGGTCTGACCCTGACGGCTGCCGACAGCCACAACCTGAAAGAGCGGGGAGAGTAAAGAACCGCTTCGCCGACCGGCGCCGGGGGCATCTTCGCTGCCGGCGCCGGGCGGTTCCCGGATGTGAGGGACGATGGACGGGGCGCGCCTTGCCGGCTTGACAGGCCAAAGGGCTTGAGGCTAGAAATCGTTGTTGCCATTCGGTTTCCGGAATCGGTTTCCGGATTCGTGGCGAGGTTTTGCTTCCCGATTAGCTGCTTAGGAGGACCGGCCCCATGTATCCCGTCAACCCTGATGAAAATCTACCCGCACGGCGCAGGCTGCTGGGCGCCATGGCTTCGGTTGCCGGGGTTTCGGCAGCCGGGCTGCTGGGCCTGAACGCCGCAAAGGCCTCGGCCAGCACGCCAGCCAAATCCGCGGAACGGCCCGCACAGCCGGAGCCGACCGCGCCGGAGGATTTGCTGGCGCTGGCTCGTCTGCGCAGCTACAAGACCCGCCGCTCCTCGAGCTGGGACCGGACGGGCGGCAACGGCGACGCGGTGGCGGTGGAGCCGGGCCAGGCGGCGACGCTGCTGGACATTACAGGGGCGGGGGTTGTGACGCACCTCTGGTTCACCATCAACTCGCAGGACCGGATGCACTTGAAGAACCTGGTGCTGCGGGCCTGGTGGGACGGGGAGGCGACACCATCGGTCGAGGTACCGATCGGCGACTTTTTCGGCCTGGGACTGGGCGAGTACTTTGTTTACCAGTCGGAACTGACGGTGGTGGCGTCGGCCAAGGCGCTCAATGCCTATTTCAAAATGCCGTTTTCGAGTTCCGCGCGGCTGAGCGTGGCCAACGAGGGCAAGGTGCGGACCGACAGCCTCTACTTCGCCGTTGACTACGTGACGTTGGACGCGCTGCCCGCGGACGTGGGCCGGTTTCATGCGCAGTACCGGCAGGCCGCGCCCTGCAAGGGCTGGACGGACAACTGGGTGAACAATTGGGACCCTGGGGTGGGCGACCGCAAGAACCTGAGCGGCGAGGGGAACTACGTGTTTTTGGAAGCGGCCGGCAAAGGGCATTTTGTGGGCGTCACGCACGCCGTCGAACAGAATCAGGACGGCTGGTTCGGGGAGGGCGACGACATGATTTTCATCGATGGCGATCGGCAGCCCACGATCAACGGCACGGGAACCGAGGACTACTACAACGGGGCGTGGGACTTTGGCGGCCAGGCCTTCGCCAACCCGCACCAGGGCGCGCCGTACATCGTGGACCCGGAGCGGATCGGCGGCCGCTACTGCCTTTACCGCTGGCACACCGAAAGCCCCATCACGTTTGAGAAATCGCTCCGGGTGACGATGGAGCACGGGCACGCGAACCACCGGAGCGACGATTTTTACACCACGGCTTATTGGTATCAGACGGAGCCGCACGCGGCCTTCCCTGCCCTGCCTGCCGCGGAGGACCGGGTGCCCAAGGTGTTTCGCACCGGCGGGCCGGGGGCGGCGGCGGCGAGTTAGAGCATTTTCCGGAATGGTGTAGACCTGGATTTCATCGGTATCCCACCCATTTCCGCAAAAAACGCGGAAATGGATGGGGCACGGAAGTCTATAGCAAATGCAAAAATTCCCTAGCACCGCAAACTACCGCTTCTTGGCTTTTTGGGGCTTCGCGGCTTTCTTCGCGGCGCGGCGCGCGGCGGGGGCTTTGATGGCGTTCAGGACGGCGCGGTTCTTCTCGATCAGGGCATAACGCTGCTCAACGCAGGCGCGGCTGCGCAGGGGATCGGCGGGGGTGTGCAGCACGTAGTCGAGCAAGCGGGGGACGGTGCTAGTGGCCACGTGGAGCCGGGTATCGGAGGAGGCGTAGTAGATGAACACATCGCCATTCTTGCGCTCAATCCATCCGTTGCTGAAGACGACGTTGGAGACGTCGCCGACCCGCTCGTCGCCCTCGGGAGCGAGAAAGTAGCCGGCCGGCTTGTGGGTGACGACCCAGGGCCGGTCGAGTTCGGTAAGCAGCAGGTAGAGCACGTAGCGCAGGCCGGCGGCGGTGTTGCGGACCCCGTGGGCGAGGTGAAGCCATCCCTGCGCGGTTTTGATGGGCGCCGGCCCGAGGCCGTTTTTGACCTCCTGGATGGTGTGATATTCGCGGTTGTCGAGGATGATTTCTTCATCGACCACGGCGGGGTCCATGCTCGCGGCCAGTCCCCAGCCGATGCCGCCGCCCTTGCCGGCCTGGATGAAGTCGTCCTGGGGACGGGTGTAGAAGGCGTACTTGCCATCGACGAACTCGGGGTGGAGGACGACATTGCGCTGCTGCGGAGATTTGGATTGTAGGTCGGGCAGCCGCTCCCAGACTTTGAGGTCGCGGGTGCGGGCGATGCCGCACTGCGCAACGGCCGAGGAGGTGTCCCACTCCGGCGTCTGGGGGTCCTTGCGCTCGGTGCAGAAGAGGCCGTAGATGAAGCCGTCCTGGTGCTTGACGAGACGCATGTCGTAGACGTTGGTGTCGGGGTCCGCGGTTTCGGGCATGAGGATGGGGTAATCGCGGAAGCGGAAGTTGTCGATGCCGTTGGTGCTCTCGGCCACCGCGAAAAACGATTTGCGATCCGCTCCCTCGACGCGCGCGACGACCAGGAACTTGCCCTCGTGGAACAGCGCGCCGGCGTTGAAGACGGCGTTGATGCCCATGCGCTCCATGAGGAACGGATTGGCGGCGCGGTCGAGGTCGTAGCGCCATGAAACCGGCGCATGCGCGGCGGTGAGCACCGGAAAAGCGTAGCGGTCGAAAACTCCATTGCCGCCGGGCGACAGGCGATTGCGGCGGGCGAGCAGTTTCTCCTGATTCTTGAAAAGGCTCTGAACGGCTTTCTTGTAGGCCGAGGGATTCATTGCAGTTCTCCGTTGGTTGCCGCGGCATGGGCCAGGCTGGGCCTGCGCTGCGCGCCGTCGAGCCGTTCCATGGCTTCAAAGCAGGCGCGGCTGTTGTGATAGGGGCATTTCCAGGGACCGACCTTGTCCAAATCCGCGCCGGGCTGGCCCGATTTCGAGACCAGCCAGAACCATTCGCCGTGCTGGGAATCGACGATGAAGGTTTCGATGAACGCCCAACTGCGTTCGGCGGCGCGAAGGAAGCGATGCTGGCCGGAAAGCTGCCAGGCGTTGAGGAAGCCGACCACGGCTTCGGCCTGCGGCCACCAGTGCTTGTCGCTGTCAATGATGCCGGTGGGGTCGGCCTCGTAGAGCAGGCCGCCGTCCGCGTCGATTCCCTGCTCGAGGACGGCCGCTGCCATCTGGACCGCGACCGCGCGCACCCGGGCAAGGAGTTCGGCATCGCCGAGAATCTCCGCAGCCTCGCACAGCAGCCAGCTTCCCTCGATGTCGTGGCCAAAGGAGACCTTGTTGGAGCGCGGCAGCCACAACTCGTCGAAGAAGAGGATGAAGTGGCGCGTGGCTGGATCGAGGATGCGGCGCAGGAAGATTTCAATCAGCTCCCGCAGCCGGAAGCGGACGGTCGGCTCCTCGCGCAGGCGCAGGAGCGCGGCATAGGCTTCGAGCAGATGGAGGTGGGTATTCATGGATTTCTTCTCGTCCATGTCCACCTCGCTGAGGCGCTGGTCGACGGCCAGGGTCCAGTCGCGCTCGTAGGTTTCGAAGTAGCCGCCGTGCTGGTCGTCGTGGCCCGCGGTTTCGATCTGCTCCATGAGGCGCAGGGCGCGGGCTGCGGCTTCGGGATCGCCGGTCGCGTGCCCGTACTCGGCCAGCGCATAGACGGTGAACGCCTGGCCATAGATGCGCTTTTTGGTGTCCAGCGGACGGCCCTCGCAGTCGAGCATCCAATAGACGCCGCCAAAGTCGCGGTCCCAGAAGAAGCGGGAGATGTAGTCGTAGGCGCGGCGGGCGGCGGCCAGATAGAGGGGGTTGCGATAGACGCTAAAGGCCTTGGAAAAGGTCCACAGAATACGCGCGTTGAGAATCAGCCCCTTGGGGGCCTGCGGATCGCTGGTGAGGTCGTTCGCGATCTGGCCGCGAAAGCCGCCGTATTGCTCGTCGATGGTGTGGTTGAGCCAGAAGGGCAGGATGCCGTTCACTAATTCAGCTTCCACCTTCCGCCGCAGGTCTTGCACGGGCTTCCTCCTCACTGCTGGTTCGCATTCATGACTGCTGGTTCGACTTCATGGTTGCGTCCTGCCGCGTTGGAATCAGGCGGCAGGGTTGAGAATCGTGTCGATGGCGGAAAGTTCGCCGGCCGAGAAATTGAGGTTGGCGAGCGCGGCCACATTCTGCTCGATCTGCTCGACGCGGCTGGCTCCGATCAGCGCCGAGGTCATGCGGCCGTCGCGCAGCACCCAGGCCAGGGCCATCTGCGCGAGGGACTGCCCGCGTTGGGCGGCCACTTCGCCGAGGGCGCGAATCTGCGTGAGCCGATGTTCGTCGATCTCGTTCTTCTTGAGGAAGCTGTGCGGCTTGGAGGCGCGCGAACCGGCGGGGATGCCGTGCAGATACCGGTCGGTGAGGAGGCCCTGGGCCAGCGGGCAGAAGGCGATGGCGCCGACGCCCTCCTGGCCGAGCACGTCGAGCAAGCCGTCCTCTACCCAGCGATCGAACATGGAGTAGCGGGGCTGATGAATGAGGCAGGGCGTGCCTAGCTGGCGCAGGATTCTGGCGGCCGCGGCGGTTTCGGCGGGGTTGTAGCTGGAGATGCCGGCGTAGAGCGCGCGGCCTGAGCGGACGGCCTGGTCGAGCGCGGACATGGTCTCTTCAATGGGAGTTTCAGGATCGGGGCGGTGGGAGTAGAAGATGTCGACGTACTCCAGGCCCATGCGCTTGAGGCTCTGGTCCAGGCTGGCCAGCAGGTACTTGCGCGAGCCCCAGTTTCCGTAGGGGCCGGGCCACATTTCCCAGCCGGCCTTGGAACTGATGATCATTTCGTCGCGGTGGGAGTGGAAGTCGAGGCGCAGGATTTCGCCAAAGTTCGATTCGGCGCTGCCCGGCGGCGGACCGTAGTTATTGGCCAGGTCGAAATGGGTGATGCCCAGGTCAAAGGCGCGGCGCACCATGGCGCGGCCGGTCTCGAAGACATCGACGCCACCGAAGTTATGCCACAAGCCGAGCGAGATGGCGGGCAGTTGCACGCCGCTTTTGCCGGTGCGGCGGTATTGCATTGCGTCGTAGCGGTGTTCGTTGGCGATGTACAAAGCGGTTCTCCCAAGGACAATGCCCCTGATGTTCGATGCTTCCCACCCTTGCGGCAAGGGCAAATGCGCCGCAAGGATAGGGCACGAACATTGGTGCAACTGCAAGCGGCCAGGGACCTAGCTCAGGAACCCCTTGACGGAAACTTCCTTGCGTCCGTCCGCGGGAGGGGTGACGATGTTGCCCTCGATGGGCTCCCCGTCCACGGAGAGTGCAACGTTGTTTCCCTGGCCCTGACGCTCGACAGAGATTGTATAGGTTACGCCGCGGAAGATGCGCGTGGCGGTGAATCCAGGCCAGTTGGCGGGGATGACCGGGGCAATTTGAAGCCCGTCGAGCGTAGTCCGCACGCCCAGTATCCACTGCACGATGGCGTAGTAATTCCAGGCCGCCGTGCCGGTGAGCCAGGAGTTCTTGGCTTCGCCGAAGGTGGGCGCGTCGCGGCCGGCGATCATCTGCGCGTAGACGTAGGGCTCGCAGCGGTGAATCTCGGAGATTTCTTCGCGGGCCGAGGGGTTGATGCGGCTGTAGTAGTCGTGGGCCAAGTCGCCGTGGCCCAGGCGCGTCTCGCCGATCATGACCCACGGATTGACGTGGCAGAAGACGCCGGCGTTCTCCTTGTATCCCGGGGGGTAGGAGGAGATTTCGCCCAGGTTGAGGTAGTAGCGTGAGTAAGCCGGCTGCTGCACCACGATGCCGTGGCGAGTGGCCAGGCGTTCGCCCGTGGCGGCCATGGCGCTCAGGGCCTTGCCGTCGTCGAGGCCGATGCCGGCCAGCACGCAGAAGCCGTTGGACTCGATGAAGATTTTGCCTTCGTCGCAGTCTTTGGAGCCAATTTTTGCGCCGAAGTCGTCGTAGGCGCGCAGGAACCACTCGCCGTCCCAGCCGTAGTCGAGCACTACCTGCTGCATTTTGGAGACTTCGGCCAGGCAGGCAGATGCCTCTTCGTCCAGGCCGCGGCCGCTGGCGATGGCCGCCAGTTCGCGCCCGGAATGGACAAAGAGGCCGGCGATGAAGACCGATTCAGCCACCTTGCCTTCCTTGTTGGTGGTGGTCTGGAAGGACTGGCCGGGAGTATCGGAAAAGCAGTTCAGGTTGAGGCAGTCGTTCCAGTCGGCGCGGCCGATGAGCGGCAGGCGGTGGGGTCCGAGGCGCTCCAGGGTGTAGTGGAAGCTGCGGCGCAGGTGGTCGTAGAGCGGAACCTCGGAGCCGGGCTGGTTGTCGTAGGGGACTGGTTCGTCGAGGATGCTCCAGTCGCCGGTCTCCTTGAGATAGGCGGAGACGCCGACGATGAGCCAGTGGGGGTCGTCGTTGAAGCCGCCGCCGATGTCGTTGTTGCCGCGCTTGGTGAGGGGCTGGTACTGGTGATAGGCGCCGCCGGTTGGGAGTTGGGTAGAGGCCAGGTCGAGGATGCGCTCGCGGGCGCGCGCCGGAGCCATGTGGACAAAGCCGAGCAGGTCCTGGTTGGAGTCGCGGAAGCCCAGGCCGCGGCCGATGCCCGATTCGTAGAAGGAGGCGGAGCGCGACATGTTGAAGGTGGCCATGCACTGGTAGGCGTTCCAGATGTTGACCATGCGATTGGTGTGGGGGTCAGGGGTGTGGACCTGGAAGACGCCGAGCACGCCGGCCCAGTACTGGCGCAGGCGCTGGAAGGCCCGGTCGGCCTCCGCCGGGTCGAGATACTTTTGAATCACCGGCTTGACGTATTTCTTGTTGAGGGTCTGCGAGAGGGGCGGATCGAACTTTTCGTCGATTGGATTCTCGTGGTATCCGAGGGCGAAGACGATCTGCCGGGTTTCGCCGGGCTCCAGTTCGAGCTTGACCTGATGCGCGCCGATGGGCGACCAGCCGTGGGCGATGGAGTTGGTGAGTTCGCCGGCGGCGACGGCGGCGGGAGAGTCCCAACCGCGATAGGGACCAAGAAACGCCTCGCGCTGGGTGTCGAAACCCGCGCCGGGCTGCGACGAGGCGAACCAGGCGAAGTGGTTGCGGCGCTCGCGGTACTCGGTCTTGTGATAGATGACGCCGTCTTCGACTTCCACTTGGCCGGTGTTCAAGTTGCGCTGGAAGTTGGTGGCGTCGTCCTGCGCATCCCACAGGCAGAACTCGATGCTGGCGAAGCTGGAAATGGACGCCTTGGTAGCACGCCGGTTGGTCACCGTGAGCTGCCAGATTTCAAGGTTCTCACCGAGGGGGACGAAGTAGCGGGTGTGGGCCTCGATGCCGTTGAACGAGGAGCCGATGGTGGTGTAGCCCATGCCGTGGCGACAGGAGTAATCCTCGACAGCGTGGCGCGTCGGCTGCCAGGAGGGCGACCAGAAGCTGCCCGACTGGTCGTCGCGCAGGTAAACGTAGCGGCCGCCGGAGTCCATGGGCACGTTGTTATAGCGGTAGCGGGTGAGCCGTCGCAGGCGCGCGTCGCGATAGAACGAATAGCCGCCGGCGGTGTTGGAAATGATTCCGAAGTAGGCCTCGCAACCCAGGTAATTGATCCAGGGCAAGGGCGTATCTGGTTGCGTTATCACATACTCGCGGTTTTGATCGTCGAAATGGCCGTACTTCATGGTGCGTGCTCCCTGGGAGAGATCGTGCCGCCAGTATAGTCCTTCGCTGAAAACCTAATCAAACGTTTTTGTAGGATACTTTCGGCCATCATGGAAAAGGATGCGGGGATTTGCGCAACTCGGCGCGAGTGTGAAAAAGTATCTGCGCGAGCGAAACGAGTCAATTGGCGTTTTGTACGGGTACCGTTATCGGGATACAGGGTGAACCGAGACGATCTTTGGCTTCGCACCGAATGAGGGAGCATGCGCGAGGCGAGACTGAAAAACATGGCGAATACGCTGTTTCTGCCCCTTATGAGTCCGCGCACCGGCCGGGAGTTGCTGGCTGGGCTTGTCATTGGCGGTCTTCTCGCTGCCAGTCTCCTCTTTTGCCCCGCGGCGCCGGCCTGTGGAGAGGAAAGCAAAGTGGATGCGCGGGGCAACGTGGCCATCAAAGTGGACCAGGTGGGCTATCCGGCCAACGGACCGAAGGTGGCGCTGGTCAGCACCCCCGCCACTACTTTTGAGGTCAGGCGTTCGAGCGACGGCGTGGTGGCATTCAGCGGAAAGCTGACGCCGGCCGAGGCGGACGCCGACAGCGGCGACCAGGTGCGGGCGGCCGACTTCACTCCCTTGCGGCATGAGGGAAGCTACTACATCGAGATTCCCGGCGTGGGGCGAAGCTGGAACTTCAGCGTGGGCAAGAATGTTTTCGAGCACACCTATTTCATGGCCATGCGCGGCTTCTACGGGCAGCGCTGCGGAACGGCGGTGGACATGGGGCGGGAGTTCCCTGGGTACGCTCATCCCATCTGCCATGAGCATGGTGAGTTCCACCCGAGTTCGGGAGCCAAGGGCCCCAGGGACAACATCGGCGGCTGGCACGACGCCGGCGACTATGGGCGCTACATGGTCAACTCAGGCATCACCACCGGCACCCTGCTGTGGGCCTGGGAGATTTACGGGAAAAAGCTGAAGGGCATTTCGCTGCAGATTCCCGAGTCGGGGAACGGCACTCCGGACATTCTGAACGAGGCGCGCTGGAACCTGGAGTGGATGCTGAAGATGCAGGACGAGGATGGCGGCGCCTGGCACAAGCAGACCAGCGAGCAATTCGCAGGCTTTGTTGCGCCCCAGGACGACAAGCTACCCAGCGAAGTGATCGGCACGGGCCGGGCGCCCTTCAAGAGCACCTGCGCCACCGCGGACCTGGCGGCGGTGGGCGCCATTGCCGCGCGGGTTTACCGGCCCTATGACGGCAGATTTGCCGGTCAGGCGCTGGATGCGGCGCGGCGAGCCTGGACCTGGGCAGAGAAGAATCCCGATGTGACTTTCAGGAATCCGCAGGGCGTCGGCACGGGCGAATACGGGGACCGAAACTGCGGGGACGAGCAACTGTGGGCGGCGGCGGAGCTATGGCGGACCACGGGCGAAGCGGCGTACCACGAGTATTTTCTGACGCATTATGAGCCGTACCTTGCCACCCTGGATTCACCGCCGGCCGAGAACTGGAATTCGGTGGGGCCGATGGCCCTGTGGACCTACGCGCTCGCGAGGCGCAAGGGAGCGGAGGTCAAAGCGACTGGAGCGATTCGCGAGCGGACGGTGGCGGCGGCGCACGCTGTGGAGCAGCGGACACGGTCGAATCCCTACCGTGTGAGCCTGCAGACAAAGGACTATGTGTGGGGCTCGAACGGGGTTGCGGCGGGCTACGGGATGTACCTGCTGATTGCCAACCAGTTTTCGCCCGAGCCGGGTTTTGTGGATGCAGCGCGGGATAACCTGCACTATCTGCTGGGTCGCAACACGTTTTCGCTCTCCTGGGTGACGCAGGTGGGCGAGAATCCGTTTGAGCATCCGCATCACCGGCCCAGTTCAGTGAAGCAGGGAGCGCCCTGGCCGGGGCTGCTTTCAGGCGGGCCGAACGCAGGCCGGCAGGATGCGGTGCTGGCCGCGCTGCCCAGGGATTTGCCTCCGGCAAAAGTCTATGCGGACCAGTTGGGATCGTACGCAAGCAACGAGATTGCGATCAACTGGCAGGCATCGCTGGTGTTTCTGCTGGCGGGAGAACTGCAGTAATTTTCGAGCCGGATTCGGGGGACTGACCGATTGGATGATACGGGGGCGAAGCCAGAGGCGCGCAATGCGGCGTCTCCGCTTTGCCACACGGATGTGCACCAGGCCTGGATCGGCCACAGGGCAGCAGGGCAGTCTTCCGCCGCGTGCGGAGAAGCAATGCGGCAGGCGGAAATTGAGGGTACCCCATGCAACTTCACGTTCTTGATATCGTTATCATCGTTGCCTACCTATTGAGCACGGTGCTGATCGGCTACTGGGTTTCAAAACGCGCATCGCAGAGCATGCAGAACTACTTTCTCGGCGGCAACGCGATGCCCTGGTACATGCTGGGCATCTCGAACGCATCGGGAATGTTCGACATCAGCGGCACCATGCTGCTGGTGTACTGGATGTTCATTTACGGCCTGAAGAGCGTATGGATTCCGTGGCTGTGGCCGACCTTCAACCAGATCTTCCTGATGGTTTACCTGTCGTCGTGGCTGCGGCGCTCCAAGGTGATGACCGGCGCGGAGTGGATCAAGACCCGCTTCGGGACCGGACGGGGCGCGCAACTGTCGCACCTGATTGTGGTAGTTTACGCCTTTGTGAGCATCATCGGCTTCTTCACGTATGGCTTCAAGGGCATCGGCAAGTTTGCCGCCACCTTTTTGCCCTGGCATCTTTCGCCCAATGTTTATGCTCTGATTCTGATCGCGATTACCGCCATCTACGTGATCAAGGGCGGCATGATCAGCGTGGTGATTACCGAGGTGGTGCAGTTCTTCATCCTGGCCGTCGCCAGCTTTGCGGTGGGCATTATCGCCATGATCAAGGTGGCGCCCGATACCCTGCGCAGGGTGGTGCCGGCGGGCTGGGACAACCTGTTTTTCGGCTGGCATCTGGGTCTGGACTGGAGCACCCTGCTGCCGGCGGCCACGGCCAAGATTGCCGAAGACAAGTATGAGCTTTTCGGCTTCTTTGTGATGATGCTGCTCTTCAAGGGGGTGCTGATTTCGGCGGCCGGGCCGGCGCCCAACTATGACATGCAGAGGGTGCTCTCCGCCAAGAATCCGCGCGAAGCCTCGCTGATGAGCGCCTGGGTGAACATTGTTCTGACGCCCCCGCGCTACTTTCTGATTATTGGCCTGACGGTGCTTTCGGCGGCTTTCTTTGGCCCCGATCTGCACGCCATGGGCGCCAAGCTGGACTTTGAAACGGTGCTGCCGATGGCGCTGGGGCGCTTTGTTCCGGTGGGACTGCTGGGCTTTTTGATCGCCGGGCTGCTGGCCGCATTCATGTCGAACTTCGCGGCCACGGTGAACGCCGCGCCGCCCTACTTCGTCAACGACATCTACAAGCGCTACATCAATCCCCACGCCAAGCCTCAGACCTATGTGCGGCTGGCCTATTTGAGTTCCTTCGCTGTGGTGGTGCTGGGTGTGCTGATCGGCTGGAATGTGACCAGCGTCAACTCCGTTGTGCTTTGGATCGTCTCCGGATTGTGGGGCGGGTACACGGCCTCGAATGTGCTGAAGTGGTATTGGTGGCGCTTCAACGGTTACGGCTATTTCTGGGGGATGATTACCGGCATCACCTCGGCGCTGATTCTGGCCTGGCCGGGATTGCTTGGGAACCCGGTCAATCTCGAAGTGACCATCATCTTTCCGCTGGTGCTGGCGATTTCGCTGGTGGGCTGCCTGGTGGGCACGTTCCTGACCAAGCCGGAAGAGGACGCGGTGTTGATGGACTTTTATCGCCGGGTGCGGCCGTGGGGCTTCTGGGGACCGGTGCTGAAAAAGGTGCTGGCCGAGGATCCGAACTTCAAGCGCAACAAGGATTTTCCGCGCGACATGTTCAACATCGTGGTGGGTATCGCGTGGCAGATCAGCCTGGTGGCGCTGCCGCTCTACATCGTGCTTCAGGAGTACGACCGCGTGGCGATGACTCTGGCGGTCACGCTGATCACATCGGCGATTTTGAAGTTCACCTGGTACGACCATCTGGCGGTGCGCGAGGTGGAGACCGACCTGGCGGCGGCGGGAGACCGCTAAGTTTTTTCGAGGCGGCGGCCGCATTCGGCAGAAAGCGGCGTCAGCCGACTCGAAGAAGCGCTTGAAGCATCCCCCACTGCGCCAGAAAGGCCGCGCACAATGGAAGTCAACCACAGAAGGCCGACAGCTCTGGACGCCTCGTCCGGCGGCCAGAGCGGAGTGTCGGTCACTCGCATCGCCTATCATGGCTGGCCCGATAGCCTTCTGGTCTCGAACGGCAGTGTGGAAGCCGTAGTGGTTTCCGCAATCGGCCGGGTGATGCAACTGCGGCTGGCGGGCGAGGCCGACGGCGCCTTCTGGGAGAATCGCGCGCTCGACGGGCAACTGCAGGGCGCACCCTCTCATGCGTGGATGAACTTCGGAGGAGACAAGTGCTGGCCTGCGCCACAAACGAGCTGGAAAGCGCAGCAGGGCCGGACCTGGCCGCCGCCGCCGGGCTTTGACGCGCTTCCCTTTGAGGCAGCGGTCAATGAACGCGGGGTGGCGATTACCTCGGCTGTCGACGCGGCCTTTGGCATCCAGGTGGTACGCCATGTGGAACTCGAACCGGATCGTCCGGCGATGCGCATCCGCACCGAATTCCGCAAGCTTCTCGGCTGCGCGGTCAGGGTGGGCATCTGGACGATCACCCAGATGCGGGAACCGGAGCGCATCTCGATCCTGCTGCCGGAAAGGTCGAAGTTCGCCGCGGGCTATCTGCGCCTGCTCGACGGCGAGCCGGCAGATTTGAAGATCGACGGGCGGCTGCTTTCATTGGCGCGCCATGCTCGCAATTTTGTCAAGATAGGCAGCGAGGCGCGCAGCCTGGCGTGGGTGGGTCAGCGTTGCGTGGTGCGCATCGATACCGAAGGAAGGCCGGGAGACTATCCCGATGGCGGCTGCGTGAGCGAGGTCTACACCAACCCTGATCCGCTGAAATATGTGGAGTTGGAAACCCTGGGCCCTCTGACCACCATGAATGTCGGGGACCGGATCGAGCAGACCACGGTGTACACGGTGAGCGATGAGCGCAGGTCCGCACAGGACGGTTGGGAAGGTTGTTGTTTTTGAAGCGGACGGAGCAGGGCCAGGAAGAGATGCCGCGAGGATGGGGACGGCGCGGCTGAGTACAATCCTGCCGCACCATGCTCATCCGGACCTGGCGCAGTTCACTCGCCAAGTCCGGTATGAGAGAGGTGGAGGATAGAAGGTCAGGCTATCGCCTGATTCACTGAATCGCCGCGATGCGATGCTTGAGGAACATGGCGCCGAAACAGGTTGCGCCGGCCAGCAGAAGGAAGAGCAAAGCCGCGCCGCCTTCCGGCACACTCATTTGCGTCCACATTTCCTGGGCCTCGCCGTTTCCAAGGCCAGTCATGGGGGTGGGGGTCAGTATCCAGAGGTTGGTCAGCGAGGAAAGATACGTCTGGGCCGCGCTGTTGTTGCCGTTGAAGGCTGTCTTCAGGGCGTCGACGAGGGCTTTCGCCTTTCCGTCCAGGCCCGAGATGCCGCCCGCGGTGGTAATGTCCCAGATGGCCGAAGAGATCTCGGCCTGGCTGATGCCGGTAATCCCCCCGTAGGCATTGCTGCCTCCGAACATCATGCTCACCAGCGTGGCGACTTCCGCATAGCCGGTAAGTCCGATGGTGCTGCCAAACAGGGTTTCTCCGATGTTGCTCGAGTTCAAACTGGAAGCCTGGTACGCATTGGCGTTCCATTTTTGACCCGAAACGATCTGGTCGCTATAGTCGTCGCAGATGATTCCGGAGGCCGAGGGCGCGCCATTGATGTTGGCACTGTAAATGCCAGCGCCAAAGTCTCCATCCTGGTTAGCAAATGTGGTGGAATAGTTTCCGGTGTACTGAACGGAGACTTCCTGACCGAATGCAGGCGATCCGAAGCAACACAGCACCAACCCTGCAATAGCCGCCAAACTTCCAGCGTTGACTTTCATCGTTCTCTTTCCTTCCACGCTCATCTGAGGGATTTTGATACTGCTCTGATCGTAGCGTGGCGGGAGGAGTTGTCAAGGCTGAAAATTTTTGCAACGTGTTGCAAACATTACCACTTGAGGTTACTTTTTGCACCGACGCGCGAAGCTTGATTACTCTTGTGGGGCGACTTTGGACGGTTTCACGTTGCGTGTCCCGTTTCTGGACACTTGAGCCCGATGCCAGCCGCGGTCCTAGTAACTTTGGAGACCTATTGCAAGCTCTTGTGATGGGGCGGGCAAACTCTTGCGCCTGGCTTGGAGGCTGGGCAGCGTTGTCTCGAAACGGCACAATCCTTCTTGCCCGCCAGAAGGAACAAAGGCGGCCCATCCTCCCACAAGGAATGGACCGCCCCTGTTTTATTCCGGAGTAATGGATGCTGACTTCCGGAAACTTTTTCCGCCCGCCCCGGTGGCGCCGGAGTTACAAAGTCCGCTTGAACAGGGGCGTGGCGATCAGCAGCGTGCCGATGCCGAAGACGAAGAGAAAGAGGAGGTCGAACTGGATGGCCTCGAAGCCGCCGTCCTTGAGCAGGATGGCCTTGAAGCCGTGGATGCAGTAGGTGAAGGGGTCGACGATGGCGATGGCCTGGAGCCAGCGGGGGAAGGCCGCGATGGGATACATGGCTCCGGAGGGGTAGAAGAGGAGCGTATTGAGGACGCCGAACATGGCGCGCGGCACCAGCGGGTCGTCCACCCGGACCATGAGCAGGAACATCATGCCGTTGAAGGCGATGGAGGTGACCACGATGAGGCAGAAGAGTTCGGCCAGGGCCTCGGGGTGGAAGATGACGCCGAGACCGGCCATGAGCGAGCCGATGACGGTGAGCGAGACGCCGGCCAGGGCGGCCTTGATGGCTCCGGCCATGTTCATGCCCATGACCAGCTCGAGTTTGGTGATGGGGGTGACCAGGTAGCCTTCGTGGACGCCGCGCGCTTTGTCGTCGATGTACAACATGCCGCCGCCGATCATCACCGAGATGTACATGGCCAGGGCGATGGTGGCGGGAAGCAGGAACTTCATGTAGTTGACGTAGGGATAGAGTTCGACGATCTGGAGGGCGATGGAGCTGGCCAGGCGGGGCTGGATGGCGGGGGTGGTGAGCGCCGTGACCACGAGCTGCATTTCAGCTTCGAGCGAGCCGGAGGTGAACTGGTCGGAGTTATCGGTGACGAAGCCGATGACGGGCGCGTCCTGCGAGTAGACGCGGCGCGAATACTGGGCGGGGATGATGACCGCGCCGTCGATTTTCCCGGTGCGCACGTCTTCGCGAACCTGCTTCTCGTCCTGGTAGTCGACGGTGGAGAAGGTTTTGATGTTGACGGCGATGGAATCGAAGGCCTCGCGGAGTTTGACCGCCTCCGGGCCGTGGTCGTAATCGACGACGCCGACGCGTGCGCCGACGATTTTGCCTCCGAAGGCGTTGCCCATGATGACCAACTGCATGAGGGGCATCATCAGGGACATGATCATCAGGGTGGGAGAGCGGAAGAACTTGCGCATCTCGCGCTCGACGATGGCGAACATTCTGCTCATGGCTGGGCTCCGGGCCTGGGCGGCATGGTGAAGGCGGCGGGCTTGACCTGCTCATCGCGGAGTTGGCGGCCGGTGTAGTGGACGAAGACGTCGTCGAGCGAGGTGTTCTGGACGCTGAGCGAAGTGAGGGTCTCGCCCAGTTGCGCGGCCAGCTCGACCAACTGCATGGTGGTGCGTGAGCCGGAGGAGGTGAGGACGCGATAGAATCCGGCGGACTCGGCCTGCACGCTGGTGACGCCGTCGAGGCCTTCGAGGCGCTCTTGCCACTGATTGGTTTCGCGGTCGAAGTGGACCTCGACGACATTGGCTCCGGGGACGCTGTGCTTGAGTTCGATGGGCGTTCCCAGGGCCACCAGGGTGCCGTGATCGACAATGGCGATGCGGTCGCAGAGCTTGTCGGCCTCTTCCATGTAATGGGTGGTGATGAGCATGGTGAGGTTGCGCGTCTTGCGCAGGTTGTCGAGCATCTCCCAGACCGCGATGCGGGAGACCGGATCGAGGCCGGTGGTGGGCTCGTCGAGAAAGAAGATGCTGGGGTTGTGGACCAGGCCGCGAGCGATTTCAAGCCGCCGCCTCATGCCGCCCGAAAGGGTCTTGGTCTGCGCGCCGCGCCACTTGACCAGGTCCACCGCTTCGAGCACTTCGAGGATGTTCTTTTCGCGCTCGGCCTTGGGCACCGAGTAGAGCTTGGCATAGATGCTGAGGTTCTCTTCGACGGTGAGGTCGGGGTCGCTGGTGAGGGCCTGGGGGATGACGCCGATCATGCGGCGGACGGCGTCGGAGTCCTTGGCCACGTCGTGCCCGGCAACGACAGCCGTGCCGGAGGTGATGGGCACCAGCGTGGTCATCATGCGGATGAGGGTGCTTTTGCCGGCGCCGTTGGGGCCGAGCAGGCCGAAGATTTCTCCCTCGGCGACCGAGAAGCTGACGCCCTTGACGGCTTCAAAGCTGCCGTAGCGCTTGACGATGTTGCGCACGGCGATGGCCGGCTGCGGCTCGCTGGAGATTGTGGCTGGGGCGGTCATTGCTTCACCAGCCGGGCTTTGGGGATGTAAACCTCGGCGGTCATGCCGGGGACGTAGCGCTCGCCCGGATTGTCGATGAGGAGCTTGATCTGGACGGTCTTGATGTCGCGCTTGCGGCTGCTGACGTCGCGCTGGGTGGCGAAGTCGGCCTGGGCGGATTTGTTGATGACTTTGCCCTGAAGCGCTGTGCCGCTGGGCATGACGACGCGCAGCGAGTCGCCGAGTTGAACGGAGTCGGCCTGGGTCTCGGGCAAGGGGGCGTAGACCCAGGTTTGGGTGAGGTCCATGATGGTGACGATGGCGGCGCCGGCGGCGACCACCTCGCCCTGGCGAGCGGCGCGGACATTGACCCTTCCGCTGACCGGGGCGAAGACCTGGGCATAGCCCAGTTGTACCTTGGCCTGCTCGGCCAGGGCGCGGGCGTTCTCGGCTTCGCCGCGCGTGGAGTCCACGGTGCGGGCGGCGACCGTGGCAAGCAACTCGTGGGCCCGGGCCTGGCGCAGAGAGGCTTCGGCGGCGGCGACATTCTCACGGGCCGTTTCGACGGCGGCGCGGGAGGCCTCGAGGCTGGTGGCGGCGTCGTCCTTGGCCTGCTGGCTCATGATGCCCTGCTGGGCCAGCGCGACGGTGCGGCTGGTGTCAGCCTTCTGATGCTCGTAGTTAGCCTCGGCCTGGGCCAGAGATGCCTTGGCGGCCCGTACCTGGGCCTCGGCGTTGACTGTGGCGCTGCCGGTTTCGCCGCGCGTCTGGCGCTCGGTTTCGACCGTTTCGCCCAGCTTCCACTTCTGGCTGGCGGCGGTAGCCTCGGCGGCCTGGCGCGCGGCCGAGAGGTCGTCGCTCTCGATGACGGCGATCAGTTGGCCGGCCTTGACCTCCTGGCCCTCGTCGACGGTGAGGGTTTGGATGCGGCCGGGAATCTTGGCGCTCACCATCACCTCGTTGGCGTCCACGGTGCCGATCAACTGCAGGTCGCTCGCATGCCGTACCGTGGTCAGGTACCAGATGAGCGATCCGGCGGTCAGCAGTCCGAGGAGCAGAAAAACCCGATTGCGTGCGTTCACTTGTGCCTCACTTCTTCAGTCTTGATGGTGCGGGATTCGGGCGCAGCATGGGGCCCGATGCCGCCGTTCCTGGGCATGGGCGTTGCCGCCAGCGCCCGGGCCGCCGCGCGTGCCCCGTGCTCCCGGTCGACAAAAACCGTCTGGCCCAGATATTCGATTGCGATCCTGCGTTGGGACTCCAGCGCGCCGAGCTCCAGGGGGTTGGCGCCCTCGAGCAGCCGCATCATCGGCGCGGAGAGAAAGTAGAAGACATTGGCTCCGAAGGCCGCAAGGCGGATTTGCGACGGGTCCACGGGAATCAGTTCGCCGGACGCGATTCCCTCGCGCAGCACCTGCATCATGCGGGTCATCAGCGGCTTGAAGACCGTCTCCGCCAGCGGGGTGAGGGCGTTGGTTTCGCCGCGGTGCAGGCGCACCATCTCCTGCTGCATCAGGCTCTGGAATCCCCTGTGGGTGTAAATGCGGTCGAAGTGGTTGAGCGCCGATAGCAGAAAGCGCTCGCCCGGAGAAGCGTCGGCATCGAAAACCGCCAGGCTTGAATCCCGCACCCCTTGGGCCACGGACTCCAGAGCCGCCGTATAGAGGGCGTCCTTGCCCTGGAAGTAGTAGTAGAGCAGGGCCTTGTTGACGCCGGCGGCCTCGGCAATCTGCTCGGTGCGGGCGCCGGCCAGCCCGTTTTCGCTGAATTGATGGATGGCGGCGTCGAGGATGCGGGCGCGGGTCTGGTCAGAGCGCTCGGACTGCGGACGGATTGGGAGGGGCGTGTTCATGTTTTAACTAACTGGTTAGTAAACTAAACTACGCGGCGCGATTTTGCAAGCGTTTGCGATCGGGGATTCATCCATATCTTTAGACAGTGGCTCAACAGAGGCTTTGCAATGAACAGGATGGGGGGTAGGAATCCGGCCGAGGGAGGGGCGGGTCAGGGGAGGGGTGAAAGTGCGCGGGGCTCGCTGGCCGGGGTGCGCCGTTCAGGCGAAAAAGCTGATGGGACGGTTCGGGTCGCGGGTTTGGGCGCTGGTCTGGGCGTGGATTCCGGGTTCCGCTTCCGGATCGTCTTCCGGGTCGTCTTCCAGTTCCTCGTCCGGTTCCTCGTCTTCGTCGCTTTCAGAGCCGTTGGCGGCTCTGGCGCTGCTGGGGGAATAGGTTTCGTCGCCGGTTCTGGCCGAGTTCTCGACCCTTTCCATGGGAAGAAGTTCGAGATCGAAGGCCGCGGCCCGGCTCGCGGACAGTGGAAGGAGGCTGGTGATTGGCGCGATTCCCATCTTCTTTGGCTCCTGACTCAAGGACTGTGCATACCCTTCTTATCGACAGTCAGGCGCAGGGCTTTAATGTTCCCAGGAGAATCTGTCCGGATTCAGGACACCGTGGCCTGCGCCATGAGGCGATTCCTTGCTGGCGAGGGGGAACGGCGGCTCAAGGATTTGCCGCTGCGGCTTTCTGCCGTCTCCGCGAGCCTCGCCTTCAGGGGGTGCGGCCGACCGCTTTCAAAGTTGTTAGACTGGGTCCATGTTGGATGAACTGGAGTTCCGCAATCTGGCCGAAACGGCTCTGGACTCACTGATGCAACACCTGATTCTGCGCGAGGAAGAGGCCGAGGCTGGCTTCGAGGTCGAGGGACAGGGCGGGGTGTTGAACGTGCTGTTCGAGGAGCCGCCGGGGAAGTTTGTCATTACCCCAAACGCGCCGGTGCGGCAGATCTGGATTTCGGCGCTCTCGACCAGCTTCAAGCTGGACTGGAATGAGGCCAACTCGGCGTTTGTTCTGCCCCGCACCGGCGAGCATTTGATGGCGCTGGTGGACCGTCTGATCGCGGAGCATCTGGAGGGCTGAGGACGGGATCGCGCACCAGCAAAAGCGCCCACTCTGGCCGATTCGCGTTTCAGCAATCGGCGAGAGTGGGGCGCTCTGGGTTTTGCGGCGGTCCGTTCCAGCTACTGCAATGCGTAGATGGTCTTGAGTTCCTTTTCCACCACGCTCTTGGGCAGCGGGGCGTAGGAGAAGGCGGAGACTTCGTTTTCGCCGGAGTTCACGATCCAACTGAGCAGGTCGCGGAGGACCTTGCCCTTGGCCGGGTCGGCGGACTTGAGGGGCACCAGCAGCCAGGTAAAGCTGGAGATGGGATAAGCTTCCTTGCCAGGCGCGTTGGTGATGGAAACGCGATAGTCGTTGGGGATCTGCTTGACGCTGGCGGCGGCCTCGGTGACGCCGGCGATCGAGGCGCGGACGAAATTGCCGGCCGGATTCTTGACTTCGCCAAAGCTGATCTTGTTCTGCAATGCGTAGATGAGCTCGACGTAGCCCAGGGCGCCGGGAAGCTGGCGCACCAGGCCGGCCACGCCCTCGTTGCCCTTGCCGCCAACGCCCACCGGCCAACTGGGCGAGCCGCCCTTGCCGGGTCCGTTGGCCCACTCCTTGCTGACCTTGCTGAGGTAGTCGGTGAGGATGTAGGTGGTGCCGGAGCCGTCGGAGCGATGGACGACGATGATCTTCTGATCAGGCAGTTTGACGCCGGGATTGTCGTGCGCGATGCGGCCGTCGTTCCATGTGGAGATTTTGCCCAGGAAGATGTCGGCCAGCACGTCGGAGCTGAACTTGATGTCGTTGACGCCGGGAACGTTGAAGACCGGCACCACGGCGCCGAGCACGGTGGGCAGGTGGACGAGCTTGGTTTTGGAGCCGGCAAGCTGCTCATCGGTGGCGGGCATGTCGGAGGCTCCAAAGTCCACCAGGCCGGCGGTAACCTGGCGGACGCCGCCGCCGGAACCGATGGACTGATAGTTGATCTCGACGCCAGGATGGGCGGCCGAGTACTCGCTGAACCATTTGGAATAAATCGGGTAGGGGAAGGTTGCGCCTGCCCCGGTCAACTTCTGCGCTTGAGCGGCGCTCAAGGCCAAAACGAACAACATGATGGCAACCAGCGTTCTTTTCACGAATGTCTCCCTTGCAGTCTTTCTGCCGTGTTTGATTGTCTACGCGGAATGTTACGGGCGTTTGAACAGCGGCGAAATTGCGCCGGACCCTGGGGGTCAACGACCTGGTTCGAATGGAGTGAGTGAAGGTCGATTTCCCCAAACGGCGTCTGCTTGGCACAAGATCTGGCGCGCGGCAGAGGGACGTTGCGGATGAATCGCGACGAAGCATCGAAAGGCATACTCCTTTGCCAAACGAAAATCCTCAGGGCTGGTATCGTGATGCCGATTGGCTGCGTGAACCCGCGCAGATTCAACGAGGTTGGCCTGTGCTTGCGTTGAGTTGGCGGACACAACCCGGGCAGTTTATTTCTGTGAATTGTCTTGTGGGGATTCTCGGAACCGCCCTGATTTCAGGGCGGCTGTCCCATTGTTCAATCAGATTCCGCAGGCTTTTCGTTCCCTGGGCAACTGCCTATCGCCAACGGAAGATGCGCAGCGAAACGGCGAAGGGCACCACCAGCCAAGCCGCCAGAATGGCCACGGGAACGGCCAACTGAACCAGGTTGATGCCTTGCAGCATGTTGCCGCGCATCGCGTCGATGGCCGCCGTCAGCGGCAGCGCGCGCACCACGGGTTGAATGGCCACGGGAAAGCGCGAGGCGGAGAAGAACACCCCGGAGAGAATCCACATGGGGAGCATGACCAGGTTCATCAGTCCCGACACCGCCTCCAGGGTCCTGGCGCGGGAGGCCACCAGCAGGCCCAGCGCGGAGAAGGCCAAAGAGGTGAGCACGCACAGCAGTCCCAACTGCCATAGAGACCCTCGAAACGGCACCCCGAAAACCAGGCGCGCAAAGCCCAGGAACGCCGCAACCTCGATGACCAGCATGGCCAGACGCGACAGCAGGAACGATGTCAGGTATTGCCAGCGAGGCATGGGTGAAGCCACCATCCGCTTGAGCAGCTTCTTTTGACGGGCATCGACAATCGAAAACCCAAGCCCCCACATCGCCGAGCCCATCAGGTTCATGCCCAGCAGCCCGGGCACGACAAAGTCGATATAACGCGACCCCGTCTCATGCACCAGCTCGTTTTTGGCCGGCACCGCCTCTTGCCGCCCGGCGGCGGTTTGAACGGCGCGGTCCGCCAGCAGGCGAGCGGTGCGCGCATCGGGGTTGGTGTCGTCAAACTTGTAGGCCACGCCCTCTGGCCTCTGGATGGCCAGCAGCAGAATATTTCCCGTAGCCAACGCATGCGTGCCGGCGGCCTCATCCATGGTGGCTGCCGCCAGTCCCTTGTCGGCGTCCAGGGCGCGGGTCAACTCGGCGGTGGTCGCGCCCACCTGCAAGACGTCGGCCGGCCGGTTGCGAAAGGCAATCCCCAGCCCCATGGCCAGCAGGATGGGAAAGACGAATATCCAGAAAACGGCCTCCGGCTCGCGCAGAAGCAGCCGGAACCGCACCGAGGTCAGTTGATAGAGCGAACTCTCGTCCCATCTACTCATCGCGCAAATTCCTTCCCGTCAGGCCGACAAAAACATCTTCGAGAGTCGCCGAGTGGGTGCGAAACTCGCTCAGGTGCAGCCCCTGTTCCCGGAGAGCGGCAAAGATGCGCGGCACCGCAGTGTGCAACTCGCTGACCGAAAGCTGGTGCAGGCCGGCGTCCACGCGGTGCGACTGAATGCCCGGAATGGCCTTGAGCGGCTCGGCGTCCACGACGCCGTGAGCAGCGTCGTGCGCGGAGGCCTCCTGTGCGCCGGGCTCGCAGCTGGTGACGGCAAACTCCACAATGTGCTCTCCGCCGATTGAGGCGATGAGCTGCTGCGGAGTTCCCAGGGCAATCACACTGCCATGGTCCATGATCGCGACCCGGTCGCACAGCCGCTCGGCCTCTTCCATGTAGTGGGTGGTCAGGATGATGGTGCGTCCGGCCTGCTTCAGTTGCTCCACCAGGTCCCACAGATGACGCCGCGCCTGGGGATCGAGGCCGGTGGTGGGCTCGTCCAGAAACAGCAGCTCCGGGTCGCCGACCAGCGCGCAGGCCATGGCCAGCCGCTGCTTCTGCCCGCCGGACAGGCCCCCGACCCGCGCCTTGCGCTTCTCCTCCAGTTGTGCGGTGCGAATCGATTCCTCGACGGAAATTCCGCGCTCGAAGAAGCTGCGAAAGAGCCGGAGTGTCTCCTCGACCGTCAGCTTTTCGGGGAATTGCGTCTCCTGCAACTGAATCCCGATGCGCTGCCGCAGTTGGCCGGCCCCGGCGCCCCAGTCCAGCCCCAGCAGTTCGACGCTTCCGGCGTCGGGGGCCGTCAAGCCCTCGCAAATCTCGATGGTCGTGGTTTTGCCCGCCCCATTGGGCCCCAGCAACCCGAAGCACTCGCCCCCGGCCACCTCCAGGTCGAGGCCATTGACGGCCACCACATCGCCAAAGGCCTTGCGCAGCCCGCGCAGGAGCAGCGACGGGACCTTCACGTCGATTGCGCGCTCTGTCGTTTCAGCCATTTGCATGCCGGTCATTCCGCGAGTCCTCGCCCCAGAGTAAGGCGAAACGACTCTTTTCATCAAGCGGGAAATTGCCCGGCATTGAACCGCTGAAGCCAGGCTCCCGTGGAGGCCGAGTGAGCGCAAGGGTCCAGCTATAATGGTCTGAAGTCTTCCCGGCCTCGCGCGCGCCGCGTTCGCGCCGAACCGCGGTTTCCCGCACAACTCCAGGAGAAAACATTTTGGCTACGATGGAAGTTCCCCGCGATCTTGACGCTGTACTCGACGCTGCCTGGGCGGCGGCGCGCAACGTTCCGGGCTACCTGATGGAGAACGAGGCCCGCTTGCTGGGGATCATCGCGGCCTGCGCGCCGGCAGAGGGTGCAATCGTTGAAATCGGCAGCTTCAAGGGCAAGTCGACGGTGATGCTGGCCAAGGTGGCCGAGCACTACGGCCTGGGGAGCATTGTGGCCATCGACCCGCACAATTCTCCTGAGCTGCTGGACACGAAGGCAGACCCTGGGGCATCGTCCTTTCAGGATTTTCTTGGCAATATCGAGGCGGCGGGAGTGGCCAGCCAGGTGGAGGTGCATCGCGCCTATTCAAAGGATGTGTCGAACGCCTGGGATCGGCCGATCCGGTTCCTGTGGATCGACGGCGACCACACCTACCGGGGCGCAAAGACCGATTTCGACGGCTTCTTTTCGCACGTGGCGCCTGGCGGCATCGTGGCGCTGCACGACGCGCTGAACGTTTTTTCAGGGCCCATCCGGGTTTTTGTCGAGGATATGCTGCGCAGCGACCGGTTTGGCGCGGCAGGGTTCGTGCACTCGATTGCCTGGTCGCAGTTTCGGCCCCAGGACGGCACGCAGTTCCACCAGCGGCGGGCTCAACTGGAGCGTGTTGCCGCGCGGCTGATTCCGTTTGTCCAGGATGACCAGCCATTGCATGGGCTGAAGAAGCTTCGCTTCAAGCTGAACCGCTCCCGGGTACCGCGCGCGGCTGTTCGCCCCCAGGAGTGGGTTGCCCTGCTGGAACGCTCCGCCGAAGGCTGAGAGCGGCCGGCGCCTCGAGGCTGTTGTCGCGAAGCGCCGGAGTTCCGCGATCAGAAGATGCGTGCTTTCCCCGGTCTCAAGATCGAGACCGGGGGCACCCATCGTTGGTACAAATTCAAGCGGTCAGAGACCTAGCGGTAGACCTGCGGAATGAAGTTCTGTTCCTGAATGGGCGGGCGCACGTATTTCGTTTTGTCCAGCGGCGGCAAAACCAGCGTTTCCGGCGTGAGATCGCGATAGGCGAACATGGACAGAAGATGCCGGATGACGTTGAGCCGGGCGCATTTCTTGTTCTCCGCATTCACCACATGCCAGGGCACCTGCTTGGTGTCGGTGATGGCGAACATCTCGTCCTTGGCGCGGGAATACTCCGCCCAATGCTTGCGCGACTCAAGATCCATGGGGCTCAGCTTCCAGCGCTTGGTGACATTCTTCATGCGGTCCTGAAAGCGGCGCTCCTGCTCTTCGTCGCTGACCGAAAACCAGTACTTGATGAGGCGAATTCCGGAGCGCGCCAGCATGCGCTCGAACTCCGGGCAGCTCTGCATGAACTCCAGGTATTGCGCCTCGGTGCAGAAGCCCATGACGCGCTCCACGCCGGCCCGGTTGTACCAACTGCGATCGAAGAGCACCATTTCTCCGGCGGCGGGCAAGTGGGCGACATATCTCTGGAAGTACCATTGCGATTGCTCGCGCTCGGTGGGCGTGCTGAGGGCGACGACCCGGCAGACGCGGGGATTGAGCGACTCGGTGATGCGCTTGATGGCGCCGCCCTTGCCGGCCGCGTCGCGGCCTTCAAACAGCACCACAACGCGCAACTTTTCCTGGCGAATCCACTCCTGCAGCTTCACTAGCTCAATCTGGAGGCGGCGCAGTTCGCGATCGTAGTCGCAGTCTTTTCCGAGGCGCAGCGTTTTCACGCCCGCCGGGGTCGGCGAGGGCAGATCGCCGCCCTTCTCGATCTGGGCCGGAGCCGTTAGCTTAGGCTCCGGAATCTGCTGTTGCTGAACCGGCTGCTCTTTCGCCGGCTTTTCCTGCTTGTCCTTGTCTTTCATCCGTCATCCTTCCGCCCACGCAGGCCGGTTTCAGCGCCGTTGTTCATCCTGGCGTTCATTCAGCATGGAACGGCTCTCGCGCAGGCCCGCACTCTGACGTTCCTACTATCGGCGTCTTCCGCCGTCGCGACAATGATAATCTTCGCCATCGCCGCGCGATCGGTTCGCAGTTGGGACGGAAGAAAAAGCCGGGAGAAGCCGTTCCTTTAGTGGACCTTCCACTTGGTCGAGAGCGCGGCCAGCTTTTCATCCATGGTGGGCTGTGGCAGGGACACGGGCCTGGGCGCGGGCCTGCCGAGCTTTGCCGCGGGGCGGGTTGCGGGCGCGGTCAACTGCTTGATGGAGAGCGCAATGCGCTTGGCTTTCACGTCCACGGTGAGCACCTTCACCTTGACGATTTGCCCCGTCTTGACGGCCTCCGACGGCTCCTTGATATAGCGGTTGGAGAGCTCGCTGATGTGCACCAGTCCATCCTGGTGGACGCCGATGTCGACAAATGCGCCGAACTTGGTGACATTGGTGACCACGCCTTCCAGCACCATGCCCGCCTCGACATCCGCAATCTCCCGCACCTCGTCGCGGAAGCTGGGCGCGACAAACTTGTCTCGCGGATCGCGTCCGGGCTTCTGCAACTCGGCCAGAATGTCGTTGACGGTATAGGCGCCGGCCGAGAGCTGTTTGCGGTCCACCTGTTCAAGCAACTTTGGCTCCTCGATAAGTTGCCGGACAGAAGAGTGAAGAAGCCCCGCAATTTGTTCCACCACCGCATAGGACTCGGGATGGACGGCGGTCATGTCCAGCGGGTTGTCGCCGTTGCGAATGCGCAGAAACCCCGCCGCCTGCTCGAAGGTTTTGGGTCCGATGCCGGGCACTTCCAGCACTTGCGCGCGGGAGCGGAAGCTGCCCTTCTCGTTGCGAAAGGTCACGATGTTCAGCGCGGTGCGCTCGGTGATGCCGGCGACAAAGCGCAGCAGCGTCCAGGAGGAAGTGTTCAAATCCACGCCCACCTTGTTGACGCAGCTTTCGATCACGGTCTCGAGCGATTCCTGAAGCTGGCGCTGGTCCACATCGTGCTGATATTGGCCGACGCCGATGGACTTCGGATCGACCTTGACCAGCTCTGAAAGCGGGTCCTGCAAACGGCGCGCAATGGAGATGGCGCCGCGCACGGTGAGGTCGAGGTCGGGAAACTCTTGCCGGGCAACGGCGGAGGCCGAATAAACGCTGGCGCCCGATTCGCTCACCGTGACAGAAAAGATTTCCGAGATGCCCTTGTCGCGCAGGAATTCGCGCACAAAGGCGTCGGTCTCGCGTCCCGCTGTCCCGTTGCCGATGGCGATGGCCCGGACGTTGTGCTTGCGCAGAAGCGCTTCGAGCTTGGGCGCGGCCTCTTCATTGCCGTGCTTCGAGGTGTGCAGATAGAGCACATCGTGCGCCAGCAGCTTGCCGGTTTCATCGACCACGGCGATCTTGCAGCCGGTGCGCAGGCCGGGATCGATGCCCAGCACCGAGATGGGCCCGGCGGGGGGAGACAGCAGCAAGTTGTAAAGATTGTCGCGGAAGACCTTGATAGCCTCGGTGTCCGAGCGGCGCTTCAGCTCCAGGCGAATCTCCCCTTGGATGGAAGAATTCAGAAGCCGCTTCCAGGCGTCGTCGATGGCCAGTTCAAGCTGGTGCGTCCAGTCGCCCTGCAGGCGCAGAACATGGCGCTGGATGATGGCGACGGCCCGCTCCGGTTCGACTTCGATGAGGAAGTAGAGAACGTTCTCGCCTTCGCCGCGCCGAATGGCCAACATGCGATGCGAGGGAATCGTCTTTACCGGCTCCGTGTACTCGTAGTACATCTTGAACTTTTCCTGCTCGTCGACCGCGTCGGTGACCTTGCGGCTTACTACGATGCCTTCATCGAACACAAGAGCGCGGAGCGCCTTGCGCAGATCGGCGTCTTCGCTGATCCACTCGGCAACAATGTGCCGCGCGCCTTCGAGAGCCTCGTCTACCGTGGACACGCCCAGCTCCGCATTGACAAAGCTGGCTGCGAATATCTCCAGCGGCTGGGCGGCATTCTGCTGCGCCCAGAGATACGCGGCCAGCGGCTCCAGGCCCTTTTCGCGGGCGATGGTGGCCTTGGTGCGGCGCTTGGGCTTGTAAGGAAGGTACAGGTCTTCGAGCTCGCTCTTGTCCAGAGTGGCTTCGATGCGCGCCTTGAGCTCGTCGGTGAGCTTGCCCTGTTCGGCGATGGAGGCCAGGATGGTTTCGCGCCGGTCCATAATGTCGCGGAAGTAGGCGAGGTTCTCCTCGATGGCGAGAATCTGCACTTCATCCAGGTTGCCGGTGGCCTCCTTGCGATAGCGTGCGATAAACGGCACAGTTCCACCGTCGTCGAGCAGTTCGATGACGGCGACCAGCCCGTGCATGGGCAGGTTCAGCGTTTGAGCGATGTGAAGAAGAATTTCGGGGGAGAGGTTTTTTGTGTCCTTCATGAGTGATCCATGTTCATGGTACATGGAACCGCTGAGGAAAATGGGGCCGCCTCGGACCGAGGGCGATACGCTACCGCCGGAGTTGCGCGCAACAGGCTCCCAACCGCGGAAGATTAAACTGAATCTGCGGTCCATTGAAATCGCGTCAGCAGGGCGCCGGCTTTCAATCCCCGTAAATGGAAAGCCGGATGAGCGCGCCCAACACTTCGAGGCACAATACGGAGACGGAAGATCACGCGTGGAAGCCCGCGGCGAACCCGTGGATGATCGCCGCGTCGGTGATGCTGTCAACCTTCATGGTGGTGCTGGACTCGTCGGTGGCCAACGTGGCCCTGCCGCACATTGCCGGCAACCTCTCCGCCTCGACCGATGAGTCCACCTGGGTTCTGACCAGCTACCTGGTGTCGAACGCCATCATGCTGCCGGCCTCCGGATGGATCGCGCGGCGCATCGGGCGCAAGCGCCTGCTGATCACGTCCATCCTGATTTTTACGGGAGCCTCGCTGTTGTGCGGCATGGCGGTTACCATGCCCATGCTGATTGTGGCCCGGGTATTGCAGGGCATCGGGGGCGGGGGCATGCAGCCGTTGGCGCAGTCGATTCTGCTGGAAAGCTTCGCGCCCAGCCAGCACGGCACGGCGATGGCGGTTTACGGCATGGGCATTGTGGTGGCGCCGGTCATCGGCCCCACGCTGGGCGGATGGATTACCGACAGCTACTCCTGGCGGTGGATTTTCTACATCAATCTTCCCGTGGGTCTGCTGGCGCTGTTCATGGTCAACCTGTTCATCGAGGACCCGCCCTATCTTCGCCGCGCCGTACGCGGGGCAATCGACTTTCTCGGGTTCGGATTGATGGCCGTGTGGCTGGGAGCGATGCAATTGGTGCTGGACAAGGGGCAGGAATCGGACTGGTTCGAGGCCAGTTGGATTCGCTGGACGGCCGCGGCCTCCGCCATCGCCCTGGTGGGTTTTATCCTGCGCGAGTTTTTGAGCCGCGAGCCGATTGTGCAATTGCGCGTGCTGGCTGAGCGCAATTTCGGCGTGGGAACGCTGATCGCCGGACTCTACGGCTTCTGCCTCTATGGCGTGACGGCCATTTTGCCCCTGTTTCTGCAAACCGTGCTGGGCTATTCGGCACTGGATAGCGGGCTGGCGGTGAGTCCCCGGGGGATCGGCTCGATCCTGGCCATGATCCTGGTCGGCGTTCTGCTCAAATACGTCGACGGCCGCATCCTGTTGGCCTGCGGCTTCGTGATTCTCGCCTATTCCACCTTTCTGTTGAGCCGGGTCAATCTCGAAATCTCCATGGGCTCGGTGGCCGTGCCCAACCTGATCAACGGATTCGCCGGCGGCCTCATCTTCGTTCCGCTGACCACCATGGCCATGGGCCGCCTGCGCAAGGAACAGATCGGGAACGCGGCGGGCATCTACAACCTGATGCGGAACATCGGCGGCAGCGTGGGGATCGCGGTGGTGACCACCTGCCTGGTGCGCGGCGCCCAGACCCACCAGAATTACCTGGCCGCCAACCTCGCGCCGCAAACCCCAAGCGCAATCGCGGCGCTCCAGGGTCTGGAAGCAAGGTTCCGCATGGCGGGAGCAAGCCAGGCCACCGCCCATCAGGAGTCGCTGGGAGCGCTTTACCGCAGCATTCAGCAGCAGGCGTCGGTGCTGGCCTATGCCGATAACTTCCGGCTCATGGCGTTTCTCGCCGTGGTTTGCATTGTGCCGGTCGTGTTTTTCCATCGCCTGCGCAATCTCAAGCAGGAGCGCACAGAAGCCGGCGAAGTGAGCCACTGAGCGGCGTGGGGATTCCGAAACTGGGGGAGTTGCTTCGCGCAAGGGCGCAAGGCAGGCCGCCTTTTTAGCCCTCGGCGCGCACCAGGATGCAGGTGATGTTGTCGTGGCCGCCGGCTTTCTTGGCGGCGTTGACCAGGCGGGCGCAGAGTTCCTCAAGCGGCAGATCGACCGCGAGCATGGACTCAAGCAATGGGTCGGACAGTTCGCGGGTCAGCCCGTCGGAGCAGAGCAGGAACAGGTCGCCAGGCTCGGCTTTGAGGTCGAACAGGTCCGGCGTGACGCAAACCTGCGTGCCCAGCGCGCGGGTGATGACGTTTCTCATCGGGGAGCGCAGGGCCTCGGCGTGGGTCATGCGGCCCATCCGCACCTGCTCCTCGACCAGCGAATGGTCCAGGGTGATCTGCTCCAGGATGCGCGTGCGCAGCCGGTAGCATCGGCTGTCGCCCACATTGAACACCAGCACGCGGCATTCCTCGGCGATGAGGCCCACCAGGGTGGTGCCCATGCCGCTGAGCTTGTAATTGCGCTGGGCGCGGGAGTAGATGGCCTCGTTGGCCGTGCAAACGGCCTGTTCGGCTGCCTGCTGCAGGGTCGCAGGAGCCCCGGTGCGGCTGGTCAGCAGGCGCAGGGTTTCATCCACGGCCAGGGAACTGGCGATCTCTCCAGCCGCGGCGCCGCCCATGCCGTCGCAGACAACGTAAACCCCGTGCTCGACAGAGAATCCGAATGCATCTTCGTTGGAAGGGCGTTTGCGACCGCGGTCGGTAACCGCTGCCGCGTCGTAATGAACTAGAGCCGTTGCCAAGGAAACTCTCCCGCTGCTCAGTTTACACGGGTTTCAAATGCTCGGACATGGCCAAAATCACAGCTCATCGGGCTTGCTGGTTTGTGGGCTGGTTGGCGGGCTGGAGGGCGGACTGGCCAGGCGGCGCCATCGGCAGCTCGAAGACCTGGATGGCGCCGGCGCTGAGCACGGCCACGCGCCGCCCGGCCGGGGAGATGGACACATTTCCGCCGCCATCGAGGGGTGGGCTGGCCGAAGTCACGAGCGCCATCTTGCCGTCAGCCGCATCGAGGACCTCCACGAGTTGTCCCTTGATGTCTTCCTGAGCAAGCGGGGAGTAGGCGTTGACGGGGTGGGTGACGGCCAGGGCCTCCCGGGCGAGGCGCTCGCCATCCGGGGACATCACCACCAGCGGCCAGACCGATGTCTCCGCAGCGCGATCCTCCCACAGGCGGCGGCCATCGGTGGTGAGCGCCACCAGCTTGTCAGCGCCCGAGGGAAGGCAGCCGGTCATCAGCAACTCCCGCTGCGAGATGAAGTCGAAGGCCGGCGAGCACGCCGATTCCACCTGGCCCAGAATCCTGCTTCCGCCGCTGAAGTACTTCAGGTTCACCAGCCAGGCTGCGCCCCGGGCGCGAATGCTCTCCAGGTAGCCGTCGGAGTTGATGGGCAAGTGAACCGTCGTGCGGACGCGGCTGAACAGCATCACCTGGCCCGAATCCCGGCGCAGGATGCGCACCACCAGGGGGGGCGCGCCGTCCGCCTTTTGGCCGTCCACCGAGATGCTGGCGGCGGCTGTGGGCGGGCTGGGCACTTCTCCCGGCTTCTCTGCCGCCCCCGCCTTCTCGCGGGAGGCGGTTACCAGAAACTGTTGCGCCGGGTCCATCTCCAGCCAGAGCAGCGGCCCCGGGAAGCGCAGAAATGGCTTCAACTCCAGCGTGGCGTCGCCCACTTGGAGGTTTTCCCGGTCGCGCAGCAGGAAGTGGCCGTCCTTGAGCATCCACAGGTAGCGCGCCCGGTCGTGAACGGTCCACAGAGCCTCGGCCTCGACCGTACCGGCGGGCAGGGTGAGCACCACGGCGCGGATCTGCCGCTCCTCGCCCGTGTCGCTGTCTCCGCCTGCGCGGCGGATCAGTCCCGGCACGCGAAAGGTGAACAGCAACCGGTTTTCATCCAGGAAATCCAGCGAGACGATACTGGCCCGCTGGCCCAGGTAGATGGGGCCGGGCGCCGAGAAGCCCAGAGGCTCCACGGGAATGGTGAAGGCGGGCGGTTGCGAAGGCTTGTCGGGGAGCCGGTCGGGGAGCGCGCGCGGCCGTGCGCCCCGGGATGCGTCCGGCGCATCCGGCACGTTCGCCGCTCCGCTCTGGGCCCCAGCCCACGGAGATCCGCACAATACCACGGCTGCGGCCAGGAACCGGCCTGCGCGCAACCCCCATCCCGCCCCGAACAGCCGTCTCACCATCGCCAGCTATTCTCGCCGATGAGGCCGGTCTTGGTCAGTGACACCCGCATCTCTCCCCGTGTGCGACAGTAAAAGAGAGATGGGAAAGAACCTTACCGCGGGCCGGCGCATCGCACTGCTCGGCTACGGCGCGTGCATGGTGGCCGGGTGCCTGTGGGGCACCGGCTTTTACTTCGGCAGGCTGGCGCTCAACGAGATGAGCGTCGAGCACATGGTGCTCTACCGTTTTCTCTTTGCCTGCCTGGGGATGCTTCCGGTAGCTCTGTCGCATCGCGTCCGTCTTACCGGGGCCGAAGTGCGGCTGCTGGTGGTCTCGGCCGCGCTGGGCATTCCGGTGCAGTTTCTGCTGCAGTTTCACGGCCTGGCCCGCACCACGGTGAGCCACGCCTCGCTGATGGTGGGCGCCATCCCGGTGCTGCTGGCCGCGGCCGCCGCCCTGTTTGCCGGCGAAAGGCTGGACCGGATCGGCTGGCTGGCCCTGTGCGGATCGACGGTGGGGGCGGGGCTGATCGTGCTGGGCGGCAGCCGGGGTCCGGCCGCGCATGGCGGTCCGACCCTGACCGGAGACCTGATGGTGGTGGCCTCGCTGATTACCTCGCTGGCCTGGATTCTGCTCAGCAAGAAGCTGATGCAGACGCACAGCCCGGTGGTGGTGACCGCATACACCATTCTGTCGGGAACCGCGATGCTGGCCGTCTGGGTGCTGGGTCCGTGGCTGATGAGCCCGCTGACCCACTCGGGCGCGCCGCCGCCGCCGTTGGCGCAGGTTAGCCCCACGGCCTGGATGGCGCTGGCCATCAGCGGCCTGTTCTGCACGGCCATCACCACGTTCCTGTGGAACTGGGGCATCCACCACGTTCCGGCCTCGCGCGCCGGGGTGTTTCTGAACATCGAGCCCGCGCTGGGCTCCTGGCTGGGCGTGAAGCTGCTCGGCGAACATCTCGGCCCCTACGCCTGGGTGGGCGGAGGGCTGATCCTGGCGGCGGCGGTAACCCTGACCACCCGGGGCCACGAACCGGAGCCGGACGTCATCCTGGAATAGCGCGCCGCATCGAGATCGAATCGTCCGATTGACATTTGAGTCAAAAGTGGACCAAAAGGCGGCTTTTGGGCCCAAAAACGGAGCTTTTTCGGGGTGTTCTGTTTACCACAAAGATAACAGGGGCCCCTCCGCCTTAGTCGCGTAATACGCTGATAATAAATATATTACACGTACTACCCGGCCGAAAACTTACCCCGAAAAGGGGTGTTTTTGGATAGGGGGGGTGGGGGTCGAGCCTTTTCGGCTGGATTTTCCGGCCGATGCGGGGTCTTCGGCGCATTCTCCTCTGTCTTCCAGTGTGCGCCGGCAAGGGGTAATGGTACGCAAGCCCTGAGAAGCTCCGAACAAGTCTTTGTTACGGTGAAGCATTCCCTCAGGGGCTGGAGCCCGGGTTCATTTTGCGACCTTTGCGGCACGCGACCCAGAGGGTGCCCCGGTCGTGCCCTTTCAAAGCCTGACTTTCACCACGGGCGGCTACGGTTGGCGCAATGCCGGGTGAAGGTCGGTGTGGACAAAATCGTCGCCCTTGAAAAGCAGGGGTTCGCGCTTTTCGCGGGCCAGGGCATACGAGAAGCAGTCGCCGAAGTTCAGGTTGGCGGCGTGGCCGCTGCCCTTGCCGTAGTCGCGGTAGGCCTGGCGGGCGATTTTTGCCTGCGCAACGGTAACCGGCTCGATAACGATCTCCGAATCGAGGATTACCTCATCCAACCCCGCGCTCATCGCCGCGCTGCGGCGGCTATCCAGAACGATAGCGGTCTCAAGATACGAAGCCGCCGACATGCGCAGGCAGTCTGCGGATTCCATCTCTTGCAACAAGGCCGGCCAGTCCGGCTCGCGTTTTATCAAAGCCACCAGTGCGGATGAGTCCACAATCATTTGGGCAATCCCGTCTCGTCATCGTATAGATCGTTGATCATTTCGTTCCCGGTGCGACCGTCTGTGAACAGCGGTGCGGACTGCTTGGAGAATTCCAGCAGCGCCTCCAGGCGGTTGGTTCGTTTGGGAGCACTTTGCTGCCGTTCCAGACGCTCCTTGAGCGCAATGGTGACAGCCACGGTGAGGGTCTCGCCCTTCAACTGCGCCAACTCGCGCGCCAGCCGGTGCGTCTCCTCGTTTTTGATGTTCAGGGCCAAGGGGTTCCACCTTTCCACCCTCATTTTCCACCCTTCCACCCTTTTCGGCAATCGAAGGCGAAGAAGCTTTCCGGCTTCGCCTGGCCGCGCCCGCCGCGATGCCCTAATCTAGAGCCATGAGCGACCCCACATTGGAAGCCACGGCAGCGCCGGGCGAAATCTTCGATTTACTGGTTGTGGGAGCCGGCCCGACCGGGCTGGCCTGCGCCATCGAGGCACAGAAGGCGGGTCTGCGCGTGGTGCTGGTGGACAAGGGTTGCGTGTGCAACTCGCTGTTTCACTATCCCTCGCACATGACCTTTTTCACCACGCCGGAGCTGCTGGAGATCGGCGATATTCCCTTTCCCAGCCCCAATCCCAAGCCCTCGCGCAACGAGGCGCTGCAGTATTACCGGCTGGTGGCGGCCCACTACCGGCTGGATGTGCGGCAGTATCATCGCGTGGAGGGGGTGACCGGCTCGGACGGCGCCTTCACCGCGCACACGCTGGACCGTTTCGGGCGGGGCGGGGCGCTCCAGACCAGGAAGCTGGTGATCGCCAGCGGATACTACGACCTGCCCAACTACCTGCGCATCCCCGGCGAGGAACTGAGCAAGGTGCATCACTACTACTTTGATCCGCACCCCTTTTCCGGGATGGACGTGGTGGTGATCGGGGGCAAGAACTCGGCGGCCATCGCCGCGCTGGAACTGTGGCGCAACGGGGCGCGGGTGACCCTGGTGCACCGCGAGGCCGAGATGCACCGGCACGTCAAATACTGGATCAAGCCGGACATCGAGAACCGCATCAAGAACGGCGAGGTCAAGGCCTACTTCCGCTCCCAGGTGGTGGAAATCACCGAGGACGCGGTGGTGGTGGAGGGGCCCCAGGGCCGCGAGACCGTCAAGAACGATTTTGTTTTCGCCATGACCGGCTACCATCCGGATTTTGATTTTCTGGGGGGCCTGGGGGTGCGCTTGGAGGGCCCGGACAAGCTGCCGGTGTGCAACCCGGTGACGCTGGAGAGCAATGTTCCCGGAATTTATCTGGCCGGGGTGATCGTGGCCGGTTCGCGGACCAACGAAATCTTCATTGAGAATGGCCGTTTCCACGGGCGGCAAATTGCCGCGGCGCTTGCATCCAAGTGATAGCAGCAATTTGCGTAATGGGTCACTGGGGTACACTGGGGCACA